>CEWK01026523.1_pt1 | contig 32160 bp, 32 predicted proteins | sample 531431 | NCBI WGS metagenome assembly CEWK01 (sample SAMEA2623059, study PRJEB7988) | marine metagenome | isolation source: saline water (ENVO:00002010), including
GCCGGTTTCTTGTCTGCTCCGTCAGCCACGCTATCGGTTGCAGGAGGTGCGGGTGCCCTTTGAAAGAATCGGGAGGGTGCTGGGCCTACTCATGCCGGGTATGAGAGTAGTGCATGGGCCTTCACGGGTTCTATGGCCTCCCTAGCGCCTAAACCGTCGAGTTCGATCAGGAACAAGGCTCCTAGGACCTCCGCGCCGAGTTCCTCACACAGTCTGGCGCAGGCAGAAATAGTACCTCCAGTGGCTAGGAGGTCGTCGATTATGACGACTCTTTGACCTGGCTGTATAGCATCCTCGTGTATTTCAAGAGCGTTTGAGCCGTACTCGAGAGAATAGTCAACTCGCTTTGTGGAAGATGGTAGTTTCCCCGGCTTCCGTATGGGAACGAAGCCGCAACCTAGGCGATCCGCAAGAAGCGGGCCGAATATGAAACCCCGAGCCTCGGGACCGACTACTGAATCGGGTTTCCATCCGAGTTTTTTGAGGTCCGTTACGAACCGATCGGTGATGGAAGAGACCAGCCCCGGTTCTCCCAGTACCGGTGTGATATCCCTGAACATTACCCCCTCTATGGGAAAATCTGGGACGGTGCGAACCGATTCAGTGATCCGGGAAAGTAACTCGTCCATGACAATTGACTCCGTTAGGGGACCGGGGGGACCAGTGGTCCCCCCGATTCCATTACGTTACTAAATCAGAGTAGTTCGTTGAATATCCAGCCGAACGTGCTGTGGTCGCCGGGACCGACGTAGAACATCATCATGAGTACGAAAAGGGCCCACATGACAGGGTTTAGCTGATCCCACTTCTGCATTCCAATCTTGATGGCGCAGTAGGAGATTACTCCGAATGCTATTCCATCTGCGATGGAGTAAGTGAATGGCATCAGGACGATCGTCAGGAATGCTGGGAGAGCCATCTCACTGTCCGACCAGTCGATGTCAGCAGCTTGCCTCATCATCAGTGCCCCGATTATCACCAGAGCGGAGGCCATAGCGAATTGAGGTACTGCGGCGAACAGGTCTGTGAATAATAGTCCTGAAAGCATCAGTACCCCCACTACCACTGCTGTAAGTCCTGTCTTTCCTCCTTCCTCTACGCCAGCCGCCGACTCGATGTAGGTTGTAGTGGTGCTCGTTCCAAGCACTGCTCCAACTATTGTTGCTGCTGCATCCGAGGCAAATGCTTCATCTGAATTGTGTAGCACATCGTTTTCATCGACGTAACCTGCCTGCCTGCCTACTGAGTAGAGAGTCCCCGATGTATCAAATATATCGACGAATAAGAAGGCAATCATCACAAGAAGGAAGTCTGCCATATTGTCTCCAGCTGCGCCTAGGCCATCGCTGCCAAATGCGGCACCAAGGGTTTCTTCGGGCATGTCTGGTAGACCAATCCATTGATCGGGAAGCTCAGCCGTAGCGCTTCCCCAGCCTGCTCCTCCAGCCAAGAAGTCGTTGTATGGATCATATGCTCCAACGGCCCAGCCCCAGACTGTGGCTAGTCCTATGCCGTAGATCATAGCGCCCTTCCATCCTCTTGCCATCATCACGGCTATGGAAATCAGTGCTACCATTGAGATAACGGCTCCGTGCTCCCACAGCGCAAAGGAACCGTCGGTGACCGTTGTGACTCCAGCCTCTCCAATGACTCCTCCCCAAGACTCTGTTGGGCCCAGGTTGACGAGTGTTGCCCCATCGTCCTGAATCCATCCCATTTCCCTCAGGCCAATAATTGCGAGGAACATTCCGATTCCTGCGCCTGTAGCTATCTTCAAATCGGTAGGAATAGAGTTGATCATCTGGGATCTCCATGACCCTATTCCGGGTATTTGGGGGATTGACATTGCAAGAAACAACAACCCCTCCACGAAGACGGCGAACAAAGCAAGTTGCCATGGGACACCCATGCCGATCACAACCCCGAAAACGAAGTATGCGTTCAAGCCCATTCCTGGTGCCAAAGCGAACGGTAAGTTCGCCCACAATCCCATGACGACGCAGCCGATGAACGCCGCTACCGCCGTGGCGAAGAGTACGTCTGCGAAGGCTGTCGCGTTACCTGCTTCGGTTCCGTCACCTATTGCCACAGTAAGCATGGCAGGGTTAACCAGCAGGATATAAGCCATAGTCAGGAATGTTGTAACCCCTGCCCTAATCTCGCCTTCGAAGGAGCTTCCCTTCTCAGTATATCCAAAGTAATCATCCAATTGTTGTACTTCCATTTTTTCACCATTGTTTTTTTAGTGGTGAGTTTTAGCTCACCTAATTGTCCGAGTGGCACCACGGCTTATTTACAATACGCGCCAAAAAAGCTGTTTTTTACACTCCAAAACCCTAATCCAAGATCTCCAGAGTTTCGTTGTTCGAGGGCAAATACACCTTTGTTTCTAGTGCGAGGTCTGCTTCGATGGCTTTCGCGGCACCCCCATCAGCGTGGAATAGTACGACATGCGAAGGTTCGCATTCTCGGGCAAATTTGCATAGTGACGGATGGTCCGCGTGGTTGGAAAGCTCGAACTTGTCAATCTCCAACGGGATCCGTGTCTGGTTTCCAAATATTGGTAGTCTGCCAGTCTCTAAAAGACGGCGCCCCCCCGAACCCTCGGCTTGATACCCCGTAAGTAAGATAGCGTTCGAGCCGTCGTGCCTCAGCCTGTTGAGATACCAGAGAGCCGGCCCTCCATCAAGCATTCCGCTGGTAGTAACTATCACGTCCGCGTGTAATGCCTTCTTCCTATCTGACTTTCCTGTTACCCTCCGAGCCCATCGGTAGGCAGACTCCATCGCTCTTGCATCCCTGATGAACTCAGGACAACCCAGCCACTCCCTAGTAACTCTAGTACCCATCCCATCATAGTGGACATCCAAGCCAGGGGCCTCTTTGTGGAGGATCCGGAGGATATCCTGTCCTCTACCCGAGGCGAAGGCCGGGATTAGGGCGGTACCCCCTCTGGAGACGACTTCCAGTACTCGAGAGACGAAGCGTCCCTCTTCCTCCACTCTGTTGGGGTGCGTACGACCGCCGTATGTAGCCTCCATGCAAAGTATATCGCAGTCGACTGGCACTGCTTGTGGTGCATTTGGACTGTTTCTCGTATCCAGATCGCCAGTCCAGAGAATGGTGGCTTGTGGGGTTTTGATTTCTATCATTGCTGCACCAGGGATATGCCCAGCTGGGTGGAGCCTACAGTTCCAGTCACCTACTGTAAACCACTCTCCGAACTGGTGGGGCATCCATGAGTCTAGGGCCACTTCCATATCCCTCTTATCCCAAGCAAGCGGGTATCCCTCTATATCAGAGACCTTGTATGTGTCTGACCACATTATATCCGAAACGGCTGCAGTTAGGTGCGTACCATGGAGGAGAGTACCATAGGTTGCCAGCCATGGAGCCATACCGATATGATCGATGTGTGCGTGCGTCATGATAGCATGCTTCACGGGTGGTGACTCAGATGGGTACCGGGGGGGCTTCGTCGGTGCTAGACCATAGTCTATGAGGACTCGGTTGCGGTCGCTGTCCTCGATTATACAACCTACATTTCCGACCTCGCCCGCACCTCCTAGGAAGTGGAATCGAATTCCCTCTTCGGGGGGATCGTCTGGGTATGAGGAAGAAGAGCCTGGAGTGTATAGGACCATGAGTTTCACTACAGGTCCTTAGGATATGAAGAACACCCTCCCCCAACCCCCCTACTTCCACTCCAGTAGTTAGAGGTGAATTCTGAATTTATTTTTGGTTGTTGTAAACCATTATAGTTCGAAAGCGGAAGACCTTCTACCGGCTGTTAAACGTCAATAAAATTCAACCTTAAGTTTTCTAATTAGTAATCGATTTTGATTGTTCTAGTGGAACACAAGGGGTTGGGGGTAACATTGAGGTCAGATTCAACGTGCCATGGAGCATGGGCAGGCAGGCGGGGCTTCTGTTCGAGGTCGATGAGGATCGGTGTTTTGGCTGCGCTGCATGTGTGGCCCTGTGTCCCGTAAACGCACTAACCCTCGAGGGGCTACTTGCTATCGTGGATGAACCCAGCTGCACTCACTGCGAGCACTGCATACCGGCCTGCCCAGTTCACGCACTATCCCTAGTCAGAGACGAAAAGACCCCTGTCTACGGGGTGCTAGCATGAACAGACTGGTTATTCTCGGGGACAACCTCGCATCCCTATCTGGAGCCAATCACGCTTTCGATATGAATCCAGAAATGGAGATTCAGATAATTACTGAGAGGGCAGAGATAGGCCTCGTCGAGGAGATTCCAGGCCTGCTATCCTCGTGGCCGCCATGCCCCGCCCACTGGATATCCGAAATGGGGTCTCAGACTCCTGGACCGACTTCTAAGGCTGTTCGAGGGTCCTGGCTTCAGAAGGCAATGGGGATACAGCTGGCAAAAAGAGGATGCATCTTCCACCTAAGGACCAGAATAATCACCATCTTAGATGATAGCATTGACTTCGTTGGGGCCGGGCCCATTGGGGAGGGCTGTCTGACCTTCGACTACCTTCTAGACTTCCGTAGCGATTCCAGTGGCCAGGACCAATGGTACGGGGCCGTCTGTCGGTCTGAGGATTCCCCTGACACGCTTCGTCAAGGATTTAGAACAGATGGAACTACAGAGGTTTGGAGCAGTCAAGAGCTTGAAAAAAACGGCAAGTGGATACAGACAATGATTTGGAGGGGGGAGGACCCCGACTCGTTTATTCAAGATCAGGTGGAGTTGGGGAAGAAACGCGCTGAAACCGTTATTGAAACAATAATACAGAGCGCCTCTGGTGAGTAGGTAGTGCGCATGGGTCTGTTAAGCCGGTATATGTGTGAAAGAACACAGGGAACCAGGCACGCGATCGTCATCGACCCGGCCGACCAGACACCCGATGTGGCAGCCAATAGAGCTCTCGCAGCTGCGAACGCCGGCTCACAGATGATTCTCGTCGGCGGTTCCTCAGATACGGACATGGAGAACGTTCACGCTACAATCGTCTCGATAAAGGAGGCACTAGAGCTAGTTACGTGGGCTTCGAGTCAGGACTCCGATTCAGACGAGAACCCCAGCCAGATCCCAATTGTTCTTTTCCCCCAGGGAGCCGCTGCACTCTCCCCTGCTGCAGATGGAATTACTTTCATGATGCTGATGAACTCCAAGGACCCCAGATTCCTAATCGGGGAGCAGGTTCGAGGAGCTCCATTTGTCAAGAAATCAGGAATCGAACCAGTCCCCATGGGATACCTCATATGCGAGCCAGGTGGTAAGGCGGGAGAGGTAGGAAAGGCAGACCTAATTGGATACGACGATCACGAAAGAGTGGCCGCATATTCGATAGCCGCAGAATTTCTAGGATTCAGATTGCTGTACCTAGAGGCTGGCAGCGGTTCGCAGCACCCAGTGAATCCCGAACTGATTAAGACTGCCCGTGACTCTTGCGAGCTTCCTATAATTGTAGGCGGCGGAATCAGGGACGCCAAGTCGGCAAGAGCCGCAGCCGAATCGGGAGCGGACTGGATTATCACCGGCAATATCACCGAGGAATATGATGATGCGAGTGAGCTTCAGGCAGTACTTACTGACCTAATAGAAGGCATTCGGTGATGAACAAAACTCAGACACTCTCAAACCTGTAGCCACATCTCCACCATCGTGCCCGAGGCTACCTGCCCCTGCTGCAACTCCGAGATGGATGCACATGGAGACGTTGTCGCTGGACACATGCATCACTGTAGCTACTGCTTCGGGATTCTGGCCAGCGACAGGTGGCTGAATGGCAATATCAGACAGACATCGCTGAGGAATCTTCGCAACGGAGTTTTCAACGGAAAGAGCGCCGGCTACCGCTGCCCAACCTGTCAAGGTGAGATGGTAAAGGGGCCGGTCCCGACTAGCAAGGATTCGTCAATGGAGATTGATGGCTGCCTGAAGTGTGGCTCCATATGGTTCGATAACAGGGAGATCGAACCGTTCTTCCCAGAGATTCAGGATCTATTGCCTGAGTCTGATAAGTCTGAGTCAAGATGGGATAAAGCACTCGGGACCCTTGTAGGGATCGCCGGCCTCCTATCAGGCTCACCAGCCGTCATCGATGACGACACAGACATCTCCCAAGTCAGCGACTCGGATGGGTGAAACACCCCTATTTATCCGATAAGCGCTCGATTTGCGCCTCCATATCCAAAACCAGCAGTAGCAACTCCTCTTCATTCCTCAGAAGCCTTGAGTTCTCTTCCTGGAGCTCTGTGAGCCTGCCAGCATCTGCCTCGGCCCCCATTCTACGCGCCTTCTCGTTTTCCATCATCCCCTCCAACTGCCTTACCCTCGAGTCAGCGACCCTCAGCCTCTCTTCCAAATCACTCACCAGGGCTCCGTCGGTACCCGAACCCTTCGCAACCAACTCTGCCTCCCTCACCCTTCGCCTAAGGCTTGCAATCTCCCCTTCCAGGCGAATCATATCGTCCCATCTGGATACCACCTCGTCTACAAGCCTCTCCCTGGGGATGTCTTCCAAACGCTCCCGAAGACCACGCCCGTCATCCTTCGAGGGATTGTTCACGGTCATACTGGCTCGGAACTAACCAAACCCACGCTCACTTGAACCTTGAGGAACGACTCACCCGCTTCGGTTAAATCGGGACCCTATCTCGGCGGCGCCATGAAGGCATTCAGAGCGACAGGCTCGTTCAGAGCGGGGAAGAGGGTCCAACCATACTCAGTCGATGTGGTAGCAGCAAACAAGGACGATGCTATGGAACGAGTGCTATCCAACTTTGGAAGCAGACACAGGGTGACTAGACGCTTCGTTGTAATCGATGACTTATCTGAGATAGACCCCTCCGAATCGGCAGCACCTAGGGTGATAGCTCACTTCGGAAATTCTTCTGACCAAAGGAGAAACCAACCAAAGGCCGAGGAAGAGTAAGAGCCCATTTCGTGGGTTTCTCCGAACTTAGCTGGGCAATTGTGAAAGGGAGCGCTCTGGAGGCTGTAATATGAAGAAGTGGGCAATGCGGCAATATTGGCGTATCCAACAAAGCCAGGCAATGATCAGTTTAGGCTTCTGGACGGCAACAATCACTCTACTGGTGTGGCCCTATGTTTCTTGGAGATTTAACTCGGATGAGACCCTTCTATTCATCCCTATGACATACCTTGGCCTGATTTCTATTGCGGTCCTAGTTCTCGGTATTGTACTGATTGCGGGCTTCTCATACGACGTGACATTCGGTCTTTGGAGAGACCACATCACGGTAAACCAAGAGAGGAACCCATTCTCGACATACAAGCTGAACCCAACCTGGGGGATAGTGATCGCACAGACAAATGAGATACTTCGTAGAGTTGCCCCGGAGGACGAGGAGGTTCAGAGGTACTGCGAGTTTGTAGACAGGATGCTCGACTGGAACTCAAGAGAGGAGATTTGGGCTAGGGCCATGTCTTCTTGGAAGGACATCATGGGAGACGAGGACCCATTCCTGTTCTACTTGAGTGAAGAAGCGAGGAAAGACCTCGAAGAATCCGCTGACAGTCTAGAAGACTACTAGGGGGGCCCTATGCAATTCGACCACCTTGAAATCGTGGGAATCGCCATCGAGGCTGGACTGTCAATAATGGACGTCTACGACTCATCGGTTCAGATCGAGGTGCAGTCTAAGGGCGACGACTCTCCGCTCACCAAAGCAGACATAGCCGCGCACGAGACCATCATCAGAGGCCTGGCCACCATCGATCCAGAAGTTCCTGTGGTCTCCGAAGAGGGAAGGGTAGGAGATCCAAAACAAAGTGAATTAGCATGGCTCGTAGACCCTCTTGATGGAACCAAGGAGTTCATCAAAAGAAATGGGATGTTCACAGTCAACATCGCTCTGATGAAGAGGATGGGTCACCTGTGGAAGCCGATTTTCGGAGTGGTTCACGCCCCTGTGAATAGAACGACTTGGTTCGGGGGGGTTGATCTTCCAGCAACCAAGATTACCGACGCAGAAACCTCAGAAATCTCGGTTAAAAAGCAGAAAAACACCCAAACACGGCTCGTAGCAAGTGGAAGCCACCGAGCAGAAAGGGACGAGAAATTCGCGAAGGAATTAGGAGAACACGAACTTGTAAGAATGGGCTCATCCCTCAAGGCATGCATCGTTGCAGAAGGTTCTGCGGACCTGTATCCTCGATTCGGCCCAACCTCCTGCTGGGACATAGCCGCAGCCCATGCTGTTGTGGAAGCAGCAGGGGGCTTCGTCTTATCACCTCAGTGCGAACCCTTGGTGTATGATTTAGTCGATGAAGTGCTGAATCCATACTTCTTGGTCACATGCAGTTCCAAGTGGAACGATATTTGGGCTCAGAATCAGGATTAAATGGCCAACGCGAGTCCGTGCCTGACAGGGGTTCTAACATGGGGAACAAGGTAGTATGGCTAATTGGGCTTTCAGGTGCCGGAAAGACGACCATAGCCGAGGCTGCTTGTGAGAGGTACGGGGCCGAACTTCTTGACGGCGACACCATCAGGGACTTCTTCTCAAACCAAGACTTCTCTAGGGAGGGAAGGGAAAGGCATCTCCTTGGTATTGCAAAGATGGCAACTCTGTTGTCCAAGCACACACCGGTGATATGCTCGTTCATCACGCCTTACGAGAGCGTCAGAGAGAAGATACTGGATATTCTTCCACAAAATTCAGTCATGGTCCACGTCTCTACCTCTCTCGATGTCTGCGAGCAAAGAGATGTGAAGGGACTGTACGCCAAGGCTAGATCGGGGGCGATATCCAATTTCACTGGTATTTCGGATCCATTCGATGAACCCAAGTGTGCCCACTTGACACTCGACTCTAGCGGGGAAGACGGTCACATGGTGGATGATATGGTGGATCAACTATCCCACCTCTTCGAGAAAAATAAGGCCGTGCTGCTCCCGGGTCGCTGGCAGCCATTGCACGTAGGCCACGAATGGCTGATTCAACAGGAACTGGACCTAGGCAAGAAGGTAGTGGTTGGGATCAGGGACACGCCAGTATCGGAGAAGGACCCGTACTCCGCTCTCCTTCGCAAGCGAATGATCGAGCACAGATACGCAAATGAGGACGTAGAGGCGTGGATAATGCCAGATATCGAGGCCGTCTCATATGGCCGCAAAGTGGGATACGAGGTAAGGGAGGCGAAGGATATTCCAGCAGAGGTGTTCGAGGTCTCTGCCACCGGAGTTAGAGGGGGCAACAGAGCCAACGTCTCTGAGAGGGTGATGGACTTCATGATTGCAGAAGGAATCTGGGACGGAGAATAGGACCTATACCGAAACTCAAATTGATTATGCAAAATCGTGGCGACGCATTCATTGCACTCCGTCCATCCCGTAGAACATGACGGAGCCAGACAGGACAGAGCTACAGAGGATTGCCCGATTAGTTGAGGTTAACCGGGAAAGACTCCAAGCCCTAGAGCAACAACTTCGGAACCTCGAAGGAATAAAGCTGGAACAGGAGAATGCACTGGAAGCCCTCTTGTCAATATCACAAAATGGAGCCAATGGGGCCATGATCCCTCTTGGAGCAGGAGTTCAACTTGTCGCCGACATCCCTCCCGATGGAGGAGCAGTCATTGATATTGGCAGCAGGATCCAGGCCGAGAAAACCAGAGAGGAAGCCGCTCAGATTCTGAGAAAGAGAAATGAGGAACTTAATGATATCATGGAATCATTGAGAAAGGAATACGAAGAACTGGAAAAACACGTTGTAGAACTAGCCACTAAGTTCAATGATGCCGTGGAGGGAGCAAGACCCCCTTCTGAAGAAGCACCAAGTGAAAAACAGCAATCAACAGATGCCCCCGTCAAACGGAAGCCTAGAAGGAAGAGGGGAACCGAGCTAACCCTAGATGACTGAGGACTGAACATGGGGCTCTTCGATCGATTCCGAAAGAAGATTAAGCAAGCCGACGAGGAGTTCGGAATCACTGCCGAGGACGGATCTGCAGAAGCGGAGCAAGCATTACAAAAGCGAGTATCACTGAAAGAAGAGATAAAGGAAACCAGGGAACAAGAGGATCTTGGAAAGGAAGGAAACTCGAAAACTGAACCCAAAAGCGAATGGGACGAATTTGAAGACGAAGTCGAAGACCCGTTCGAAAAACCAAGTAGTCCCAAGGAGAGGAAGCTCACAGCAAGAGATAAGGCTCTAAGAGCTGCACAAAGGTCCATACAACCTCCAGTAGAAAGTGATGCAATGGATTCAACCACCGGGAGGAGGTTAATACAATCCGATGTGAAGTTCGAGATAGACATTTCAGAGCACGAGACAAACAAAGGAGGGATGGTGATTAGCGGAGGGCCCGTATTGGACTCGATTCTGGAGGATCTAGAGGATGAACTACTCTCATCGGATATGGGCCGCGAGGCATCCTCTGAGCTGATTGACAGCCTCCGTGCGCACCTAATCGGATCCCGAGTAGGTCGTGGCGCGCCGCTGGACGAGGTAGTGGAAAGGGGACTTAAAGGAGCCATTCTGTCTCTGCTCAGATCAGGGTATTGGGACTTCGACAAGACCATCGGAGACCTAGTCTCATCCGATTCGCCGGTAGTAATCATGATGGTGGGCGTCAATGGAACAGGTAAGACCACGACCTCAGCGAAGATTGCTAAGAGATTGGACGACCAGGGGTTCGACGTAGTTCTTGCCGCTGCAGACACATTCCGAGCGGGTGCAATAGACCAACTGGCCGCCCATGCCGATCGCCTGGGCGTCAGATGCATCAAGAGCCAGAGGGGAGGCGATTCGGCAGCGGTTGCTAGGGATGCGATTGAGAGCGCTAGGGCCAAGGGAGACGAGGTAGTCATCATCGATACTTCCGGTAGAATGCAAAACAAGGCAAATCTGATGGAAGAGCTTCAGAAGGTCCACAGAGTGACAAAACCCCACCTAGTGATATTCGTGGCAGATGCACTTGCAGGCAACGATGCTGTGACCCAGGCGATAGAGTTCCAGAGAAGGCTGGCCTTCGACGGAGCAGCACTTTGCAAACTCGACACCGATGCAAGAGGGGGCGCCGCCCTCTCTATATCCCATGCGACTGGCAGGCCAATTGTTCTGATAGGAACCGGTCAGGGATATGACGACCTGGAGCCGTTCGATCCTAACTGGTTAGTAGACCAACTTATTTCCTGAGCCATCGACCACCTCCTTATTGAGTCGAAACCCTTGTGACCACTCTGATGGATACTGAGTCGAAGCCCAGAGCCCTCATCGTTCACGAGAACCGAATCACAGCAAACAGACTAAAATCGATAATGAGCCAGAGGGGTTGGGAATCCGAGATCTGCGATGATGGGGACGCGGCCGTAGACGAGTATGTCAGGATAAAGCCAGACATGGTTTTCATGGGTCTCAATCTACCGACAATGGATGGACACGTCGCAGCGCTGGAGATCCGTGAGAGCGACCCCCAGGCAAGAGTGATATTCGTTGTCAGCAAGTCACGTCTGGCCAAAGCCAACGATGCAGCATATTCCGCGGGTGCCGTAACAGTCCTAGTCACGCCTCTCACCAGGAGCGATATCGATCAGAAATGGATAATGATGAACGGCCCTATTCCCGAAGCACCTGGACTAGAGGATCTTGACGAACTCTATCCCGATGTCGAAGAGGAAGAACAACCTGCTCTGCCCCCAATACCAATGGCCGCCGACAGCGCTGAAACACACGCGCCCGCTCCCAATGAGTTACCACCACTACCGGAACCACCAGCGTCCAAGAGGAAGAGGGGAAAGGCCCTTCCTCTAGCAATAATTACCATGTCCATACTGACTGGATTGGCAGCCACGCTTTACCTCGATTTAATAGAAATCTAGTATTTCCGATGGTCTCTAACGAACTCGGCTACCGCACCAGCAACAAAACTACTACCTTGAGGAGCATCTGTGACCGTTTCCACTGTCACCACTTCATCTTGTAGTAGGCTCTCATCCAGTGCAGATAGCCTAAGTCCGACCCTCCACCTCTTCAGTATCTCAAAGACGATGTACGATCCTACTCCCAGAATGACGATTGTATTGCAGCCCCATGCCGCAATAGTCGCATAGTCCATCCTACCTCTCCAGAAGTGCGACCCAAGAGGCCGATGCATATTCTCTTGCTGCAGTCAGTGGGTCCGTGGCTCCGTGAATTCCAGAGCCCACAATTATCGCATCTGAACCCGCTCTTACTGCATCTGACGGATTCCCGTATCTCTGTCCCAAGACACCCTCTTGCGAGCTAAGGTTAACCCCCGGAGTCCAGATCATCTTCCCCTCTCCTACCTTGCTCCTCAAATTCCCCAATTTGGATGGATTGCTCCCATTTCCTATGTAGCCGATAACATGAGGTGAGGCCGTGCCCATTTCCAGAGTCTTGTCTGTGTACGATTCTTCGAGTAGATTCCCAGAGCTAGACATCTGAGCTAGAAGCAAGACCCCCCCTACTCTTTCCACCTCGCCCCATGCTTCAGCGATCCCGTCTACTACATCGGGTCCGCTAACACTGTGCGACGTCACCAAATCAGACCATACACGAATATCGTATAGCCCCCCCATCTGGGTCTTAGCAACTCTTCCGATATCAGCGAATTTCCTATCTTCGAACAGTAACATCCCCTTGGACCGTGCAGCATCAATAACAGCCCCCCAGGCTTCCAAATTGAAATTCTCGACCATGTCTACATGGGTCTTTAGAGCGCAAACATGATCGCCAACATCTTCTACAATCCGGACAATTTCTTCCACTGTCGGCAAGTCCGCTGCTAACACGACCAAAGACTCCTTTTCGCAGGCTATTGACATGAACTGGTGAGAAAGAGGATGAGCGCAGTTGGCCCATCTAGCCCCCCAGGCTTCCTCGGCTTTCATCAATTAGTCCCGTACTTTCCTCTATGTCAAGTCTTTCCTCTTCCAAGAAATATCAAGCCCCGTCAGTTCTCGCACGAGTCATGCATCCAGCTGTGTTGGTAGGTGTGGGCGGCGCAATCGGGTCAGTGGCAAGGTGGGGAGTGTCAGAGGCGATGCCCTCAGACGGAACGTCAGAGGTCCCATGGGCTACAATAGTGGTAAATCTGTTTGGGGCCTTTGTTCTAGGTGCAATGATGGCAGGGGCCCTTCAAACTGAGACGATATTACTCTTCGGCACTGGCGTGTTGGGGGGTTTCACGACCATGTCCACATTCGGGGTTGAGACCGTACGACTAATCGAATCTGGCAGCTCCTCTGCGGCTTCGATTTACATTTCACTAAATCTCTTAGCACCGCTCACTGCGTGGCTTGGTTGGAGACTCAGTGAGGCTTTTCTGGCGTAGGTGAATGCATGTCTTCAGATGAACATTTCAGGATATTCGAAGTCACCACAAAGGATCTCGAAGGTCTTCCAGACTCCAGAGGCGAGAACGTCCGCTCCATGCTAAAGACTGACCATGGAATCAAAGTAGCCTCCGTAAGGGTCATCATGGGATATCAGGTTAGATCTACAATCACCGACGCACAGGCAGAAACTCTGACCTATGACCTGTTTGCAGACCCGGTAATCGAGGTCGCTGCAACTGGCTCAAGTATACTAGACGGCTTCTCGGACGCACCAGAGGTAGCGATCCAGATAGGATTCAAGCCAGGCGTCACAGACAACTCCGCTCAGGCGGGTTTGGACGGACTTACCACGCTCTTTCCAGAACAGAAAGAAGCTAGAGTTGCAACGTATAGGACCTATGCCTTCTGGGGAGTACAAGGCACAGTTTCCCCCTCAGAGCTGGCTGCGACTCTATACAACCCAATGATCGAGAGAGCGTCCGTGGCAGACCGAAACGAGTGCTCAAAGGGACACTGGCCGGAACTCGGATTTCCAGATGTTCCTCCAAACATATTCAAGGAACCGACGACGATAGATTTGGAGGTTAGTGATGACGATCTCCTTGAAATTAGCGAAAGAGGACTGCTTGCTCTAAACTTAGAAGAGATGAAAGCTATCCAGAGCCACTACAGAGATCCTGCTGTCAGGGCCGAAAGAACCGAGCAGGGACTACAATCGGACAGGCCAACCGACGCAGAGCTAGAGTGCCTTGCCCAGACGTGGTCAGAGCACTGTTCGCACAAGATATTCGCTGCGAAGATCAGACACGTGGACAAAACAACGAATGAGGACATCATGATCAATTCCCTATTCAAGACCCACATAATGCAGCCAACTCTGGATATCCAAAAAGAGGTAGAATGGCTGCTAAGCATATTCCATGACAATTCGGGCGTCATCTCCTGGAATGATGAATGGAGTGTTTGCATAAAGGCCGAGACGCACAATAGTCCCAGTGCTCTGGACCCATTCGGTGGCGCTATTACAGGAATTGTGGGGGTGAACAGAGATATCCTAGGAACCGGATTGGGGGCCAGGCCCATAGCCAATACAGATGTCTTCTGCTTCGGGCCCCCCGACTACTCCGGGACAATTCCCCCCGGACTTTTTCACCCCTCAAGAGTTTTCAGAGGAGTCCACTCAGGAGTAAGATCGGGTGGAAACGAATCAGGAATCCCCACAGTCAACGGAGCAATAGTGTTCGACGAGAGATACATCGGAAAACCCCTGGTCTTCTGTGGTACAGTTGGAATCATGCCCCGAACCCTCGCAGACGGAAGAGAGAGCCACGTGAAGACGCCCAAACCAGGGGACGTGGTCTACATGGTAGGAGGCAGGGTTGGAAGTGATGGAATCCACGGAGCGACGTTCTCCAGCCTTGAACTAACCGAAGAGAGCCCTAGCTCAGCAGTCCAGATTGGAGACCCCATCACTCAGAAGAAGATGCTAGACATGATTCTGGAAGCTAGGGACGAGGGCCTAATTCAGGTAATCACGGACAACGGCGCAGGAGGCCTTTCCAGTAGCGTCGGGGAGATGGCAGAACTCACAGGCGGAGCCAAACTCGACCTAGGGCAGGTCCCACTCAAGCAAGCAGGCCTCTCATCCTGGGAGATACTGGTCTCGGAGTCCCAGGAGAGGATGACAGTAGGAGTCAGACCAAACGACTGCGAGAGGTTCGAAGCCTTAGCCATCCTACATGAGGTCGAAGCAACAGCAGTCGGAGAGTTCACCGATTCCGGGGCATTCGTAGTCCACCATGGACAGACACCCGTTGCACATCTGCCCATTCATTTCCTCTTCGACGGATGCCCGCAACTCAATCTAGACTCCGAGTGGAGCCCCCCGACTCACTTACCAGTAGAGACGCCCGAGCTGGACGAGGAAGGAATGGGGAAATTACTCGTCAGGCTCTTAGCTAGGCCTAACGTAGCCAGCAAGGAATGGTGGGTCCGGTCCTACGACCACGAGGTGATAGCCCAGAGCGTGATCAAGCCATTCTGTGGCACTAACCATGATGCTCCAGGGGACGCTGCCGTGATAGCGCCCATCCAAGGAGGGACCCAGGGGCTAGTTATCTCGAACGGCATCGCTCCCAGGTACTCCGACATAGATTCCTATGCAATGGCGGCGGCCTCCGTCGATGAGGCCCTAAGGAACGCCGTATGTGTGGGGGTGGACCTAGATCTCATTGCAGGTCTCGACAACTTCTGCTGGCCCGACCCAATCGAGTCATCCAAGACTCCGGATGGACGGTATAAACTGGCCCAACTAGTTAGAGCTAACAGAGCACTAGATGACGTCTGCAGGGCATACAGGTTACCATGTATTAGCGGCAAGGACTCCATGAAGAACGATGCCATGATGGGAGGAGAGAAAATCAGCGTCCCACCAACCCTACTATTCAGTCTGCTCGGAAACCACGAAGACGTCCGGAAAGCAGTCTCGTCGGACTTCAAGAAACCCGGAGACGCGATTTTCCTAGTCGGAGAGACGCATCAGGAACTCGGCGCCAGCGAATTGGCATTCATGCTTAGGGACGAGGGCTCAGGAGGGATAGGGGGGGACGTACCGGAAATCGAACCAGAGAGGAACATGAAAGTCTACAGGACGCTTGCATCATCCATGAAGAGCGGACTGGTGTCCAGCGCCCATGACTGCAGCGATGGTGGCTTGGCCGTGGCTCTGGCGGAGTGCTGCTTCGGTGCTGACTCCGGGGCTTCAATTGACATATCCCCACTCCAATCAGACTGCTCGGATCTCGATGATTGGGGGGCCTTATTCGGTGAGAGTCTCGGAAGGATACTAGTCAGCGTCAGACCCTCTGATAAGGAGGCTTTCGAGAAATCCATGGAGGGCGTATGCTGTCACTACCTAGGACTGGTCTCTGAGGGTGACGCCATATCCGTATTTAGAGACGAAGAAAAAGTCCTCTTGGGGTCAATGTCGGAGATGAGGGACTCTTGGAAGAACACGCTACATGGGGGGGGACTCTGATGACTCCCAGGGTAGCAGTCCTTTCGGGCTTCGGAATAAACTGCGAGACAGAAACCATGGCCGTATTCGAGATGTCAGGAGCCCAGGCTGACAGGGTTCACGTCAACCGGCTGGTCAACGGGGAATTTAATCTCTCAGACTACCAGATTATGGCGATACCGGGAGGGTTCTCCTTCGGCGACCATCTAGGCAGCGGCAGGCTGATGGGAAACAGGCTTCGTTTCGGTTTGAGGGACCAGGTAAGGGGTTTCGTCAGGGAGGGGAAGCCTGTAATTGGTATATGCAACGGCTTTCAGGTACTCGTGAAGATGGGCCTTCTTCCAGGTGATCAAGAAGTCTCCCTAACCCAGACCGCCTCCCTCGCACTCAATGACAGCGGTCACTACGAGAACAGATGGGCGACCCTTGAGTTCGACTCAAAGAGTCCATGCATATGGACAGCTGGACTCGAGCGAATCAGGGTCCCAGTGCGGCATGGGGAGGGAAAATTCGTCACAGACGATCCCGCCTTGATGGATAGATGGGCAGAGTCCGGCCAATTGGTCGCGAGGTATGTCGACCCATCGAACGAATACCCCAGTGCTAGCGACAACATCCTCCCTTACCCAATCTCTCCCAATCAGAGCTGGAGGAACGTCGCCGGGGTCTGTGACCCGACAGGGTTGGTTTTCGGGTTGATGCCACACCCCGAGGCAAACCATTCAACATGGCTCGGAGCCACATGGACCAGAGAAGACAATGAGCACGGACAGGGAGAGGGGATGGGGATTTTCCGCAATGCAGTCAGTCACGTAATGGAAGCCTGAGCACCTCAAACCAATTGCAGAATTCCCAATGCCCGCCTAGTTGCGGCTAGAATCAGTACCGTCACAAGTATTCCTCTTACACCCTTCTGGGAGGAGGATGTGGAGCCATACCTGGATCCTATCAAACCCCCCGCCAGTACGGCTATTCCGAAAGGAACCAGAAGACCAGGGTCTAGGTCAAGCCTACCAGCGACCCCCGCTCCAGCTAGTCCAGCGAGCGAGTTTAGCCAGACGAAGAGGGCAGTCGTCGCCGCGGCCTCCTTCGCTTTGGCCCACCTCCCGAGCATTAGGGCGGGGAGTAGGAAGATACCACCCCCCACGCCTATCACTCCACTTGCCAAGCCAATTCCACCTCCAACTACCGCAGCCGTGGCACCACTGGGCCTGACTGCCTCGGTAACTCCTGCGTCACCTGAAAGCAACCTCCAAGCCGCTACTACAAATGTGAGCGATAGCAACGTGTCGTACACGGCCCCTTCCACGAGGATGAATCCTCCAAGGGCGGCCATGGGCACGCTTGAGGAGATGAATGGGAGAGACAGATCCCTGACATGGTGACCAGACCTGTGGTAGTGCCAGAAGGCAATCCCGGCCACAATCAGATTTAGCGACCAGGCATATTGCTTCAGCCAAACCGACTCCGATGCTGCAAGCGTCGTCAACGACAGGACAGCTAGGTAACCTGATGCCCCCCCGAGCCCAACCGAGGAGTACAGGGATGCTACAGCGAATAGGGCCAGTAGGACAAGCATCAACTCAGTGGAAACCACGAGGACCGCTTTGGGAAGGACACTTCAACTCCACCGTTTCTCGGTGACCATGGAGGTAGGAGTCTCCCTGCAACGGGCAATTGAAGTGACCAGCCAACTTACCCTGGTCAGAGAAGACGAGACAATTCCGTTGATTAAGGCATCTGGCCGGACTCTTTTTGAGGACCTAATATCAACGGTAGATGACCCGAGATTCGATAACTCCGCTATGGATGGATGGGCAGTAAGAGAGGCAGATTGCAAGGAACTAGGAGCCATACTGAGGATAGTAGGAACCAGCCAGGCGGGCTCTGAAGAAATCCCGACCGTAGATGCAGGTGAAGCTTGCAGGATAATGACCGGCGCACCCGTACCCCAGGGAGCGGATGCCGTTGTGATGGTCGAAGACTCTACTGTTGTAGGGGACAAAGTGAGAATCGATGGACCGGCCATACCCGGCTTCATCCGCTGTAAGGGAGAGAACCTAACTCGCAACACCGTGGCCTTGAGAGCTGGCACCGTTATGACTCCGGCTTCGGTTTCTCTCGCAGCAACAATGGGACATGCGAACGTCAGGGTAGTGAGGAAACCCAACATTGCCGTGATAGGGGTCGGAGACGAGCTGACTCCTCCGGGGGAGCCTCTCTCTGAGAGCTCGATATACGAATCCAACACCTTCGGGCTATCATCCCTTGTGGAGAAGATGGGAGGAACTCCGAGGAGGCTCGACCTGATTAAGGACAGCATGGATCGTCTGAGAGAAACTCTAGACGAAGCTGCAGCGTCCTGCGACGCCATTCTTACCAGTGGAGGGGTCAGCATGGGGGAATGGGACATGGTTCGAAGAATAATGGAGGAAGAAGGAGATATTAGATTCTGGAAGGTGATGATTAGACCAGGAGGCCCCCCCCTTTTCGGCTCTTGGAGGGGGAAACCAATTTTCGGGCTTCCAGGAAATCCAGTCAGCAGCCACATCGTCTTCACAGTGCTGGTAGCACCGTGGATGTCATCCAGTATGGGCTCCGAAGAGGGAACCAGACCCAGACTTGCCAACAGAGTAAGAGTGGAGATGGAGGAGTCCCTGAAGGGAGCGCCAGGGAAGCTGTGCATGAGGAGGATTTCTATCAGGCAGGAGGGAGATAGATTGCTGGGCTCCACAAGAACGCACCAAGGAAGCGGTAATATCCACAGTATGGTAGCTCATAATGGCCTCTCACTACTTCCTCCGGATTCGGATTGTCAAAAGGGCGATATTATCGATGCTCTCTGGCTTCTTTAGACACTAAACCTAAGAGCGCCCGACTCCAATCCGCGGCCACCGTAACTAGAAGGCGATAGCAACCCCGATTCCATTCTGTGTGGTTTTCTCAGGCATGGTTTCAAAGGAGCGCGCTGTGACTAGTTACTCCGGACAAGGTGACGCGATGTCAGATAACAAGAACAATGGCTTTTCCGAGGACGGTTGGATCGAGGTAAAAGGAGCCAGGACTCATAATCTGAAGAACATCGATGTTAGCATACCTAGGGGAAAGTTCGTCGTGATATCTGGGGTTTCAGGCTCCGGCAAATCAAGCTTAGCATTCGATACTCTGTATGCAGAGGGACAAAGACGCTATGTCGAGAGCCTAAGCTCCTACGCACGGCAGTTCCTCGGACAAATGAAGAAACCAGACTGCGACTCTATCGAAGGGCTATCGCCGGCTATCAGCATAGATCAGAAGCAAGGAAGTCACAACCCCAGATCGACAGTTGCTACTGTAACCGAGATGATGGATTACATGCGACTTCTATGGGCCAGGGTCGGGCTCCCTCATTGTCCCGAGTGTGGACGCGAGGTTAGCAGGAGGACCGTGCAGGAGATTGTCGATGATGTCATGTGGCGATTTGAGGGACATGGAATAGCGATTTGGAGTCCTGCAATCAGGAACCGAAAAGGCACCCACGCTGACTTGTTCAATGCTCTAGTAGACCAAGGATACCTTGCAGGCAAGGTAAATGGAAGAGAGGCTAGCTTCGAAGACCCCCCACGCTTGGAAAAGAATTTGAGACACGATGTAGATGTCAGAGTGGACAGACTGCTGCTGACACAACCTAATAGACAAAGGCTAACAGAGGGAATAGAGGCTGGATTGCGCCTCGGCGCAGGGTCCGTTGCAGTAGAGAGTCTGAGTGCGCCAAAACCCGGGGAAGACAATGCAGAAGAGCAGAGATTCAGGACCCAGGAGGGAGAGGTAATCGCTTACTCAGAGGAGTTTGCATGCCCAACCCACGGCTCCTTTCTTCCTGAGATGAGCCCCCGAGTTTTCTCCTTCAACAACCCCCTAGGAGCGTGCCCCACCTGTCAGGGTCTAGGGGTTGAGCGGTCATTCTCTCCCGACCTTGTAATCGACAGGACAGCTACGGTGGGGGAGGGATGCATCAGGCCCTTTCGGAGGTCGATGATGTCCGGCTGGTACCGAAGCCAGATGACTCAGACATGCGACCACTTCGGCATACCCACGGACGTCCCGTTCGGAGAATTGGACGAGGACAGTCGCGATATCATGCTCAATGGCTCAGGAGGCGAGGTGATCAATTTCGAATTCAATTCTGAGAAGGGGTCCTCGTACACTATGTCCAGACCATGGGAAGGGGTCTTCTCCAGACTCGCTCGTACATACAAGGATACCAGCTCAGAGCGAACTAGGTCCAGGCTATCCTCATTCATGACGGACGAGCCGTGTTCAAACTGTCGAGGAGACAAACTGAACGATGCCGTATCTAAGGTCACCGTCGGGGGGGTTAATCTTCCAGGAATTTCAAGTTGCAGTGTGCTGGAAGCCTTGGCCGTGGTACAGAATTGGAGGTTGGGGGGCTTGGACGATACATGGGACAATCTCGAAAGAGACGCCCCAGACAGCGTCATAGTCCAATCGACGGAGAGGCTAGACGAGCGTTCCATGTACATAGGAAAGGAGATCATCAAGGAGATAGAGTCTAGGCTCAGGTTCCTTGCCTTGGTTGGGTTAGACTACCTGACACTAGATCGTAGGGCCAACACTCTCTCGGGTGGTGAGAGTCAGAGGATACGATTGGCAACTCAGATTGGTACCCGACTAACCGGCGTAATGTACGTCTTGGATGAGCCTAGCATAGGTCTTCATCCCAGGGACAACGACAGACTACTTCAGACGTTAAGGGAGCTAACAGAACTCGGGAATACACTGCTGGTTGTGGAGCACGATGAAGCTACGATGAAGCAGGCCGATTGGCTGGTCGATCTCGGACCCGGCGCTGGGAAGAACGGCGGCCAACTGGTCGTTAACGGGACCTACCCAGATCTCCTACGAAGCGATGAGAGCCCCACGGCCGCATATCTGTCGGGGAGGGAGGGGATCCCGATTCCCGACGATAGAGTCGAGCCCGACGATGAACGATGGATCACGATTTCAGGTGCCCGTCAGAACAACCTCCAGGACATCGATGTCAGGATACCCCTCGGCTGCATGGTGGCCGTTACTGGGGTTTCTGGATCCGGAAAATCGTCTTTAGTTACTGAGACACTTGCACCAGCACTTCTCAGAGAGCTACACGGAACAGACTCAACTCTCGGCGCCATGGATGGGATTACAGGCCTGGAAATGGTGGACAAGACCATAGTAATCGACCAATCACCCATTGGTAGGACTCCAAGATCTAATCCGGCAACCTACACGGGTGCGTTCGGACCTATTAGGGACCTATTTTCACAGACAAAATTGGCGAAGGAAAGGGGATACGAACCAGGACAGTTCTCCTTCAATGTCAGAGGAGGGAGATGCGAAGCATGCAGCGGAGCGGGCTCTACTAAACTCGAGATGAACTTCCTACCAGACGTCTGGGTAACGTGCGAAGTGTGCAAAGGAAAGAGGTACACCAGGGAGACACTAGAGGTCAAGTGGAAGGGCAAGACGATTCATGATATTCTCGAATTGAGCGTCGATGAGGCATGCGTCTTCTTTGAGAATCAACCCAAAATCCACAGGATAGTCAAGACGGTCCAGGATGTTGGATTGGGATACATCAGGCTAGGACAGCCTGCAACAACACTCTCTGGAGGAGAGGCCCAACGAGTCAAGTTGGCAACCGAACTTCACAGACCACCAAGGAAGCACACATTCTACATCTTGGACGAACCGACTACGGGACTGGCTCTATCAGACGTCCATCAGCTCATCGAAGTCCTACTGCGACTACGACGCAACGGTCACACGGTGATTGTGATAGAACACCACCTTGATGTGATCAAATGCGCAGACTGGATCATCGACCTAGGTCCGGAGGGAGGAGAGCTGGGTGGAGAGGTGGTAGTCGCAGGAACGCCTGATGAGGTCGCTAGGGAGCCTGGAAGCTATACGGGTCAACACCTAAACGGCATGATCTGACAGAACCAATCCCAAGCCTTGAGAACCCCGACTGGAACCGATATCCATGTACAGGTCGGGGAATCCCGCACTCAATGACTCAACATTCCAGAAGTCTGCCTACAAGGACGCTCCTTGGTGGGAGGGCTACGAGTCCAACATGATGACAATCGAGGGAGTAGCGGAGAAAACGGGGCTCCTACTCCTGATTACAGCCACAACTGCACTCTTTACCGCTTTCTCGATGCCTGATAGTGCCCCACTTATCTTAGTCGGTGCGCTTGGTGGCTTAATCGTAGCCTTGATCGTGATTTTCTCCGGGTCCACTAATCCGATGCTAATATGCACATACGCAGCACTAGAGGGGCTGGTAATAGGGGGGATAACCTGGTTTTTCGAAGTGGGCCTCGACCTTCCAGGGATCGGAATCCTAGCAGCCTTCCTCACCTTCATGATTCTCGCATCAATGATTGCGATTTACAGAGCAGGCCTAATCAGGTGGGACAGGAATCTAGCGATAGCAGTATATTCCTCGTTGTTTGCTATCATTCTGATCTACATATTCTCTATTATTGGTGCAGTCACAGGGTTGTTTCAAGTCCCTTACATCCACGATGCGACCCCTGCAGGAATAGCATTCTCGCTCTTCGTCGTAGGAATCGGAGCACTCTGCCTTGTGGCAGACTTTGACTTCATTGAGAGGGGTGTCCAGATGGGAGCACCAAAGCAGTTGGAGTGGAGAGCCGCTTTTGGGCTGATGGTCACACTAATCTGGTTGTACCTGGAAATTCTGGAGTTACTGGCAAAGATTGCCATTTACTCGAGGCGCTAGATGATGCAAACAGATCTCATATTGCAGCTAGCCTTAGCTGGGATAGCACTCGGTCTGTTCGAGGGGGTTCGCCCAGGCCCCCTACTGACCATGGTAATCCGAGAGACCCTAACTGGAGGATGGTCCGCGGGTGCAAGGGCCGCATCAGCTCCAATATTCACTGATGGCCCCTTAATCGTGATCAGCGTACTGTTGTCAGGATGGGTCGCTGATCAACCTAGTCTTATGTTCACGATTTCCATGCTGGGAGCCTGTTTCCTACTCTGGTTCGGTATCGATTGCTTCAGAATAGAACCGCCTGATTCTGATATCGGGCAGCAGGAGGTCACTGGATCGTTTAGCAGAGGGGTGATTACGAATCTACTGAATCCGAATGTGTATGTGTTCTGGTTCCTAATCGGTGGTCCTCTGATGGCATCAGCAGCAGACGAGGAGCCGGTGGCTCCTGTGGCCTACGCACTATCTTTCCTGGTAACGATAATCATCGTAAAGATGGCCATAGCCCTCATCTTCGACAGGACACGTGGCTCTATGTCGCCAAGAGCATACAAAATTGCATTGGGAATTTGCGGTCTGGGCATGATCGGATTCTCTGCTGGTTTCTTGTACCAGGCGTATGAGCTGTTCCCGGAGGCGTTCTAGCGATAAATGTGAAACTCGGCCTAAGGTAACGAGCCAGACCCGCTTACCTCTGCCAACCACTCCATAGCAGAGCGATAGTCTGACTCAGCCTCAAGATCGTCATCCAGCAGAAGCGCCTGAGCAGCGTCCCAAAGCGCCCTCAGGGCCGGGACCCAGTCGCCACCCTTGTCGCGGCTCTCTTCATCGAATCTCCATGCATCCGACTCTGTCTTTTCGTGCACTACCAACCATGCCCAGCCCATGGAGGACTCCAGACCTCTACCCTTTCTAGCCATGGAGACAGTTGAGGCAACCCCATCATCAGCTGCCTTTCGAACCAACTCATCTGCGAATGATAGAGGGCTAGGGAGAGCTCCGCTCTCCCAAGGAAGCCTATCCAGCTTCATTGCAGTGCTCAGCGACTCGCTTAATTCTCGTAGAAAAGCCCCGAACCCCTGCTTCCTCTTCGACTGTCTTGAGTGAACCCTCTCCGCATCCTCTCCTACCAGTCCGAACAAACCCTCGAGGATTGTCCCACCGTGCTCTTCCCAGAGAGAAACCAGAACAGGGTGGCACGACGAGTCTTCGAGCCTCACGACCTTTTCGTCCAGGCCCACTACGACGCCATCCGACCTGACGTGGATTCCATCATCTATCGAATCAAGTACACAGGCAAGCGCCCGGCGCTCATCCTCCGTCCCACTCATGTGATCGAGGAACTCCCCTCTATCATCATCGGAGAACCAGTTACTACCGACGACGAATCCATCGGTGATCGAGTTCAGAATACTGTACCTGCACGCCCTTGCTAACGCATTGTCCTCCAACGACATCTTGAGCCAGGTATTCAGGACTTCATCCACTCTCTCAAGACCCTCTTCGGGTAGAGCCCTGTCCTCTGGCCACCCCTCTGGCCTCCAAATCCAAGCCACCTCGCAGACCTCTCCAAGTTTATTGGGAGGCATCATCGACACAGCCATGCTCCTTGCCACAGGCTCCTCTGTCTTGGCCAGCGCTGCAGGGGAGAGCCCCACCCTGGTTCCATCGGAGAACTCGAGCTTCAGCCAGCCATCCGCCGTCCCTAACTCCGAGACAACCGTCTCTTCATCCAATCCCGCAGACCACTTGCAAGAATCTCCCTGCAGATCCACTGAAATGTTCCCAAGCGTCCACTGCACCCACTCGGAGGGGGGAGCCGGCTCAAATCCAGTGAACACGAAACCCCCATCCCACGAGAAGAAGTACTGGCCTGCCTTGGCGTGGTCGTCCCAGACCAAAAGCCTCAGCCGGGGGTGGTTGAAGTTCTGTATGCCAACAAGATGGCCAGGCCTACCGCTCCCTCTCTTCAGGTAGCTAGCGTTACCATAGACGTCGCTCTTGAATACCGAGACCGTAGTCAAATCCTCTTCAGATGCTGCAACTAGGCTCCCAGCAAGGGAACGGGATACATCCCCCCCACTTCTTTTGGACATCCTTTTCTTCAGCCACCTGATATCGTTTCTTTTTGAGGACACAGCTTTGAGCTCGTGCAACGTCAATGCCATGGGGTCCTTATTCCCGAAGAGTGAGACCTTCCCCAACTCCCCGAGTATCTCTGGTAGGAAACTCTCTGGGTTTTCCAGCAGTGCCTCCAGGCTCTTCTCGAGCCTCTGCTGGATTTCTCTCGAGGCCTGTTTAATCCCCCTTACCCTCACTCTCTTCCTACGGGTCCTGTCACCGGGGAAACGAACTTCTGCGGGAGGCTTGGCCATGATATCCAATTTACCGAAAGGCATCTCAGACTTGAGTTCGACGGGGGCCCTACATCGCTCCCCTTCTGCCGAAAGCCTCTCTTTCGTTTTCGCTCATTTCCGACGGTATTATGAGGGAATGAACCCAACCCCCCTGAATCTTTGAGATTTCCTCAAGACTCCCAGAGAAGATTCTCTGCCCCTTAGTTCCAACATCACTCAGAAGCATCCCCTCCCACTCGTTGATTGCCAAGACGCTTTTGATAACGCTATTAGAATCTAGACCATCTTCCTCTTCCAACCACTTCTCTTTCATCTCCTCAAGGGTGGAAATGGCTTGCGAAGGACTCATCGGAGTCGGAAGGTCGAAACCCATCCCCGTTGGGTCGAGATCCAGAAGAACCAGCGTATGCAAACCACCTTCCAAATTCCTTAGAATCATTTCCAGTGGTGACGTGGCAAGATAATCTCCGTATGGATAGGGCAGCGTGACCTGCCGTCCGAACTTGTACGATTGAAGTCCAGATAGAGAGACGGCTAGCGAAGTGGCAGACATCCCAGGGATTACTTCGAAACCAATCCCTTCCTCCATACATCTTGCCTCTAAATCTATGTGCGTGGTAGCTTGCATCGGATCTCCAACGACCATAAGGGCCACAGAATCGTTCCGTGACTCGTCAAGTAGAGCCTCAGGACTTTCTACAGACGGGCGCATCATCCTCTCCCAGGGCCCTACCACACTCTCCAAAAGGACCTCCTGCTCCGTGGGCAGAACTGCGGTGTATCCCTCCAAGTACCTCTTTTTGCACCCCCGTGCCACACTACGAGCCCTCTCAGTCATGTGCCCCAGATCCCCTGGACCGATACCGATTAGCCATAGCCCGGCAGGAACCTCATCAGTTGCCATCTCCCTTGCCTATGCTCTTATGCACATCAATATGATGTGCCTCAGAACTTCAGGCGAAAGGAGCCCTTTCGACCCAACAGAATCCCCGAGTAATGATCATCCACACGCGAGTCGAATGGGTCCATCGAGTAAATCAACTCCTTACTGTAGGTCTTGTAGAGGAACATCTCCCAAAGAAAGCCCTTGTTCCCTCCCGCAGAAAGGAAGTCTCCTCCAGAGACCCTCCTGATTTGGGAAAGCACCGCCCCAATGTCCTTCGAAAAACCTAGAACCCCTGTCTCCATCACCACGAACTCACCATCATCGAACTCCTCCCAGGCCGACATATCGTTGATGTCCATCCTATTGCACTCATCGCAGCCATACAGGTCTACAGTAACGTCCCCATGCTCGCAGTTAGGGAACATGCTGGACATGATTTGGAAGTAGTTCCCGCTACAGGGATCACCGATTACCATCAGCTTCTTCCCCTTGGTCTCGGACATCTCCTTAGCTACCCTGAACATCTTCTTTGTGAGCAGGTTTCGTTTTATCGGCGAGATCAGGATGCTCTTGATCATGTGACCCTCATCTCCGTCATTGTCAAGCGATGGCGCCTACCGGCCCATCAACGTGATGCGTCACCTGAGGGTCCCAAATCGCGATGTGGAGAGGATCCTGAGTCTACTCAGAGAGAGGGAGTGGCTAGCTTCTGACATGAGGGTTTTCTCGCAGGACGATGCAGAATTCCGCTTGGTCCCCATCGATCCTGGGTCTCCAATCGCACTCCCAGCGCCCTTTGACAAATACGATACAGAAGTCCACGAGGGTCAGCCCGACAATAGAATCGACTCCGATTGGTGGAACCATCTCACGAGTCTTTTGGGACCAGAGGTGATTGCGACTCATGGTGAAGCATGGCCTTCTTCACATGAGTTCATTTCGGATATGATGATAGTAAGAATCGAGGACGCCTTGGAGAGGTTCTCTACCCAAATCGCTGAGGCCAAACTCCTTTCCCATCCTCACATCAGACTAGTCCTAAACGACGAAGGCGTCCAGGGCGAGCTAAGGATACGCAAGCTAACCCCGATTGGTGCCAGAGTCGATGGCGCGATAGTTACCGAGGCAATTCCAGACTCCGTCAGCAGTACCCGTGTCCTGGTCCGAGAGTCTGGGAAATCCATCGCTTGTGATCCAAGTAAGGCCTACTTCTCGACCAAACTCCAGTCCGAGAGACTCGAGACTCTTGCACTGGCCAGAGAACTTAGAGAACTACTAGGAAGGCCGTTAAGGGTCTGCGATCCATTTTGTGGAGTAGGCCCTTCGCTAGCAATTCTGCTTTCGGAACCGGGCCTAGTCAGCGAGGTGCTGGCATCTGATCTTAATCCCCATGCAGTGGAGCTCCTGATGGATAACCTCCGCAGATGGGACGGCAGGAGTTATCCGATGGGACCTGCTCCGATATCAAGGATTTTCGAAGACCGTATAATCGGGGTCGCCGATGCCATGCAACTACAAACTAATCCGGAGTTTACTGGCAGGTGGGACCTGCTCATAGTAAACCTCCCACATAGGACACTCGATATTCTACACTCTCTTGTGCCTCTGCTTGACCGAGAAACCCCATCTATGGTGAGGGGTAGGGTTATTGTCCCAGAGAACGAAATCGAGCACGCCAACCGATCCATTAGTCGAGATCTCCCTGACTCACTGGAAGGGTTCCCTGCCCCAAATCTGAGAATAAAGAGAGATTACAGTAGCAAACTTAGACTATGCTCTTTCCAGGCTTGGATTGCACCTCGGGAGGACTAGTTTGAACAACATCCTAGACAAACTTTCTAGCAAGGCAGACGCATTTCCTGATAAAATAGCATTTGCGTTCATCAGGAAAGGAAAGAAGAAAACAGACAGTATCTCTTTCAGAGAACTCGATCAAAAGAGCGATAAGGCAGCTCGCTATCTATCGAATAGAGGTTTCAAGGACGGTCTAGTAACACTCGTACTAGCACGTCCTAGTACCGAATTCGTCGTACTGATGTATGCAATGCTCAAGACGGGGGCAGTCCCTCTCCTACTACCTCCCATCGAAATCAGGAAGCGGAACGGAAGAGCGCAACTAAGAAAAATTCTGAACAGAGCCAGACCAGAGGGGGTAATCGGTAGCGGGGCTTTGCTCGCAATTCGCAGGATCCTCCGTCTCGGACCCAGAAAGTTGAGGACAATTAACATCCGAAATCTAAAGAAATTCCATCCTAATTCTAACAAAGAGTCAGATTTTATCTCGAAAAAGGAAATTGACTGGACCGACGTCCCTGCCTTTGTTAGGTACACAACAGGAAGCACCGGACCACCGAAGGGAGTGATATACTCTCACGGGATGCTTTATTCTCTCCTCCGCACTCTCGAATCGGAGGGAATTACGTCTGAGGACGTCTTCTTCGGAAGATCTGGTACGCTAATCATCCATCCTCTGATTGGAATTTCATCCGTGTCAATAATTGCTAAACCTAGACATATCACCGGGCAGGAAATAGTCCAAACCATCTCTAATTGGGGAGCGACGGCAGCATTCCTGTCCCCTCCGTCGGCAATCCATCTGGCAAACTACTTGGAAAGCCACGCGGAATCTCATAATCAATTACCGGCAATGCTGAAATCCCTAACCCGGATTTACGTCGGAGGGGAGACGATTTCTGCTGGTTTCGTCAGTACGATTGAAAGCCACCTATCACAAGAGAGGCCGGCCCGTGGAGGATTCCATCTTGTATACGGGGCTACTGAGGGGTTTCCCCTTTGCCATGCCCAGGCCAGCACGGTCATAGAAACTCACACAGAAACCGAGTCTGGAATGGGGTTCTGTCTGGGAGAACCAGTGGGGGAGATTAGGATCAGGGTGCTTTCTTTCGAGGATAACAATGAACAGTTTGACCCTTCCGTTGCATCAGAAGTCTCGGGTTCTGGGCCTGCTTCCATCGGAGAAATTTCGGTCATGGGCCCAGCAGTGTATTCTTCTCTTATCGGGCAGGATGAAATAGAGTTTGGGGGCCCAAAGACCACTGCTCACGACTCTCTCGATGGGACTAATTGGCATCGAACCGGGGATTTGGGATACTTAGATGAGCATGGTAGAGTTTGGATAGTCGGTAGGAAGGCTCACAGAGTTAGATCGAAAGACGGCTCCACTCTACACACCAAGCAGGTAGAGGCGATCTTCAATCACAGCCTCGGGATTAGAACCGCTCTGGTGGCGGGTCCAGATAACCATTGGCCCGTGATTCTGGTCGAAAAGGACAGCGCTCCTTGGAATGAAATGGAAAAGAGGCTGAAAGAAGAGGCGAAACGAGCCTGTCGTTTACTGGGCTATGACGGTGAGCTCACTTTCCTACAGTATTCGGGGGCGTTTCCGGTAGATGCAGGACATGAAGCAAAAATAGAGAGAGAGAAATTGAGCAATTGGGCCAAGCAGAGACTGAAATGAAATCATTCTAACTGACGGTTCATTGGCGCCCCGACCGGGATTTGAACCCGGGTCGCAGCCTCGACAGGGCTGCATGATAGGCCACTACACCATCGGGGCCGGCTCTCTGACGAGATAGCCTTCCTTTTTCAAGGTTTGAGGGGGCATCATTGATGGCCCAACCGTGCACAGGATATGCATGGAAGGAGCCCCTGTGGTCATCGACGTCATAGATAATGGGGGCCAATGGACCCACAGAGAGTGGCGCATGCTTAGATATCTGGGCGTGGATACGCAAATACTTCCGAACGATGTCCTGGTATCAGAAATGCGTGAATTGGACGGCTTAATTCTATCAGGAGGAGCGGCCAGAGTAGGTCTAACCGGGAAGTTAGGCAACTGTGAAGAATACCTCTCTCTTGAAGTTCCGATTCTGGGGATATGCGCTGGCCACCAATTCATGGCTAGACACTATGGAGGGAATGCAGGAGAGGCTCCTAAGCCAGAGTTCGGTGCAGCAACCATTTCCCTTGTAGGGGATGGTGGTCCCCTGTTCCGAGGTACACCGTCTCACCAAACGGTTTGGGAGAGCCATAATGATGAGGTAACTACGACTCCACCAGGCTTCACTGTGACCGCCGAAAGCGAGTCCTGCAGAGTCCAGGCTATGCAGAACGAAGAATTAGACAGATTCGGCCTCCAGTTCCATCCTGAAGTAAATGATACTGAGTTCGGGTCAAACATCTTCGAAAACTTCGTCGAGATCTGCAAATCTGCGAAATCTGCATAGGACAGATTGAAGAAGGCGCGGTAGGTCGCCGGCTTGGTAGCAATGAAGGGCGACAAGGAGATCCTACACAAGTGCAGAAACTGCAACAGGACCGATAAGAGGCAGTATAACCCCACATCCGAAGAGCACTGCAATCACTGCAACGCCCCTATGGACCCTTTAGAAATTCGATACAAGTGCGTTAACTGCGGGCACATGTCATGGGCCGAGGCAGACTCCACTGGTAGATCCTGTCACAAGTGCGGATACCGAATCTTCGTCAAGCCACGAAAAGATGGCATGGCCAAGATTTTGAAAGCCGAGTGACAATCGCGGAGTTCAAGACCCGCCTCTCTCCCATTAGTATGTGGCAAGCTGGCTTGAGACAGAGGCTCCGACTAGTTTCGATGAACTAGCAGTCCCAGAGACCGTTCGTCAGACACTCGCTTCCAGTAGCATCTCGTTGGATCCGCCTCACCTACTAATCACCGGACCAGCGGGTGTAGGCAAGACCGCATCTTGGCGCCTTTTCGCCAGACAGCTTCTGGGACCCGGATGGAAGTCCACGACGCACATCCTGCAAGCACGAGATTTAGTGAGGCAGCGGGGAGCAATGTCCTCTTTCGAGGAGTTCCTGCGACCCAGCGGGTCAGAGAAGGACACCTTGGCAGGAAGGACCAGCCTGGACGCTTTCGATAGAGGAATTTCCCTATATCCAGATGCAAACATTGCTCCAGCAGGTTCCGAGACCGAAGTGCGCGATGGAATGGTGCCTGTCAGCCGTCTGATAGTGATTGAAGACGCCGATTACTTGGGACATATTCGCCAAGCATATCTCAGGAGGATGATGGAGACGGTAGGAGGTGCTTCAAGATTCGTGCTCGTGGCCCGGGCTCCATCCAGAATCATAGACGCCCTACGGTCACGTAGTCAGATGGTTCGGATTCCACCTACCGACAGAGAAACAATCACCACTACTTTATCAAAAATAGCTGGAAAAAACGGATGCATACCGGCAGAAGGAGTTCTAGAGGATATATCATACATTTCCGAAGGTAATCTCAAGAAGGCTATCTTCACGCTAGAGATGCTGGATTCCAGGGGGCTTGCTTCAGATCGCTCGTCGGTTCACAAGATGGTTCAGGCATCAACTCTTCAAGCAGGGAGGAGACTGGTAGAATTGGCTATTCGAGGCAAGGTAGTCGAATGGAAGTGGGAAAATCGACGAGGAAGAAATAAGAAAGTCCTATCGGGAGCAATGGCAGAGGTTGACAACCTGATGACTAATCATGGTCTAGATTCTACCGACCTCGTCTCTCAGATCCATTCTGTCATCATCGGAAGGAGACTCAGCGTCCCCCAGTCACTAAGGTATGAGATTCTGAATGCACTGTCGGAATGCGATGTAGGACTACAGAGATCCACGTATCCTAGGATTCACTTCGAGAGATTCCTGCATCGAACTGCTATCGCGGGGAAGAAACACGGACTCTCGATGTAATCGTGGCGGGCGCGGCAGGATTCGAACCCGCGGTCCCCGGCTTAGGAGGCCGGTGCATTATCCAGGCTATGCTACACGCCC
>CEWK01002712.1_pt1 | contig 32030 bp, 14 predicted proteins | sample 531431 | NCBI WGS metagenome assembly CEWK01 (sample SAMEA2623059, study PRJEB7988) | marine metagenome | isolation source: saline water (ENVO:00002010), including
TATCACCCTAAAGTCATACAAGCGTTTATTCTTGATTTTGATTAGCGTCAATCATGAGAAGCGTTGTTCGAATCGTACCGACTCACTCTGTGATGGAAGGAGGGGGTTTCAAGGTCCGAAGGCCGTACTCCATGAGCGCTCTCCTTAGCCCGTTTCTGCTGTTGGACGAGATGGGGCCCAACGTTACCGGGCCCGGTGAGGCCGTGGGTGCTCCTTGGCACCCTCACAGGGGGTTCGAGACAGTTACATATCTCCTAGATGGACGGATGAAACACGAAGACAGTGCTGGGAATAAAGGGGAGCTCAACCCCGGGGATGTTCAGTGGATGACTGCGGGAAGAGGCATTATCCACTCTGAGTTGCCACATGACGAATTCCAGAAAACAGGAGGGAGGACTCATGGCTTCCAGATTTGGGTCAATCTCCCAGCAGAGCATAAGATGATGTCACCGAGATATCAAGAGATTCCAGCCACCGAGTCTCCGACCATCGAAAAAGACGGAGTTTGGGCGAGAGTCATAGCAGGTGAATGCATGGGCGTCTCCTCATCTATCGACACTATCATCCCGATTACGCTCATTCACGTTAGGATGGAGGATGGCACTAACCTGAAACAACAGATAGAATCTCACTTGAACTCGATGATATTTGTCTTTTCTGGCGAGATCAACGTTCTCAATGAGGCCCGAGTGAAGAAATATCCGCAGGTATTGGGACTCGGCGTCAACCAACAGGTCAGGGACGGAGAGCTGGCTCTGCTCTCAGAAGGCCCCGAGGTCGAGATTCATTCCAATGGGGCCTCCGAGCTGCTAATCTTAGCGGGCCCAGAGCTGAATGAGCCTATCTCTCGATACGGCCCATTCGTGATGAACACTAGAGAAGAAATCGAACAGGCGTTTATCGATTACAGAAATGGTACTCTTGCAATCTAGTCCTCATTGTAGCCCTCTTCAGAACTCTTCCTGACGAGCCACACTCCGATGATTATCACAGAGACAGCTAAGGCAACCAGTATGGAAACCATGGGCAATCCGGCATCTTCTACGCTTTCGACCCATGACACAGTACCCGAAGAAAACGTTCCTCCTCCAAATGAATCGTCCGATACTAATTGAGTGGGTGTCAGAATCTCACAATCCAGACTGTAATCCCCAGTTTCTCCTCCTCTCCAATCGAAGAAGATCTCGTCCGTCTGACCAGCATCCAGCACTAGTCCTTGGAATCCGCCAATATCTGCATCCAACCCCGTCTCGACCACGTCGCAGGAGATGTAGAAGCTGGCTGAGGCACTACCACTGTTTGTGAACAAGGCACGCATTGGAACGGAGCTACCAACATAACCCACTGGTTCCGAGACGCCCTCTTCAAGCACAAACTCCAGATTTGACCACTCTACATGCGGGGTGTTGTCCCTCACGTATTGTGTGTCATTCCAAGAGAGGGGTATGCTATAACCGCCGTAGTCGTCAATCCCAGAGCCATCGGGGTTCCAACCGGTCCTGTATGAGATTATTTCAATCGTTGCAGACTCGCTCCAAATTGTCCCATTCGACCAGCCTACCTCGACCACCCTCTCTCCACCTCCATTGACCAAGGCCTCTCCGGAGTCATCACTGAAAGACTCGAAGGACGTGGATTCGGCAACACCCATTCCATTAATTCTGAAAATCACGCCCTTGGAGTCGAACACCACCTTCTGATCCACGAGCCTCCTCTCCCATCTGTCTGTGAATCCTCCGCTCCCAACAGAGTCTTCCCAGGTAATCTCGCTGAACGCAGTGCCCCTGACGTCATGGTCATCGAGGCTGTTACTGAATGTCGAATTGACTATCCTGACAATAGAGCCGTCCCCTTGGGCCATTATTGGTCCGACCCTGTCGAAAGTACTGTCGTTCGCAACGAGGGAGCCATATTCGCCAATGGTCAGTTTGGCACCCTCCAGAGATGAGCCACTCATGCTAATGTGCCCATTTACCACGATTTCATATGCCCTCTCTCCTGCCGCCATCATGTTCATTCGTTCCAAGTAACGCCCAGTGAGCTCTATTTCCTCATTCCCTACTTCTATTATCACATGAGAAACAGATACAGGGGATTGACCATACCCTATCAGGCCTATCCAAATGTCTTCGCCATCCGTGTCAGAGAACTCGAAGGTGTGACTGCTTCCGTTCAGTGAGATTGGACCTGAGTCACCGATGAATGCCTGGGAACCGTAGTAGCTAGCCCCTCCGACGGAATGCATGGTCATGGTGAAATCGCCTTCGATACCCTCATTGGGAACCTTGAACGAGGCTCTGCTTTCCTCGTCCCAGTACCCGTACCCCTTCAGTCCATAGCCACAGTCCGAATTGGATGGGTAATCAGGCTCATCCGTAAGGCCACATGCAAGATCAGAATCCTCCACATAGAGTGCCCCCCCTTCCTCGACTGTTATCTGACAATTTAGATCCACAACGCTGTCTCTGATTGTGAGCTCGCCACCCATCACAATCCTAACGTGATCGTAATCACAAGTCAGGTCACCACCATCCCCCTCCCAAATGACACTAGTGTCGATGGTGGTCTCATTCTCCTGCCCGGATGCATATCCACTAACCACCAAGAAGGACATCAAGATAATCAATGCCTGAAGGACTGCTACTCTCTTGCTCATAACTAAAGGGATGGAAGCTGGCAAATCAATGATTTGCCTGCTGAGGTCGGTATTGGGCCAAATACGACGGTTACCAAATCACTCATACACCGGCCACTGCTGGGCATGACATGGAAACGGTACAGACGCTTTCCGAGTCATTCAACGACTCATCATGGGGCTTCGCACTGAACATAGTCACCGTCCTGCTAATGTACGGCCCCTTCTACTTGGCTAACACCGGTGCAATGCTTTTCGGTAAGTGGATTCCAGATAAGTTCGGTTTCAATAGTATCGTAATTGACCAAGGAAGAACTCTGAGTGATGGATTCAGAGCTCTGGGGGATGGTAAGACGTGGAATGGATTCTTGGGAGGGGCTTTCTTTAGCGGCGCTCTGACTGTTCTGACACACCATCTGTGGGGAGGAAGAAACGATGCTGAGTCCAGGCCTTTCATTGATCCGACTCTATGGGCGACTTCCGATGACTGGTTTTGGATAGGTGGAGAATGGGGTGCGGCCTTTACAATGGGATTTGTACTCGGGACGGCCTGTATGACTGGTGACTTGGTTGGTTCCTACTTCAAGAGGAGGAAGGGCCACAAAAGAGAGGGTAATGAGAGCTCTCAGGCACCTATCCTGGACACTCTGACTTTCGCGGTTGCCATATTTGCCGCCGCTTTCCTGTTCTTTGAAGGACAAATAATTACCAGTCCGGATTTGATGAATGAGATAATCTTGCTACTGATTCTGACTCCAGTGATTCACAGGGCGACTAACATTATTGGATTCAAGCTTGGATTGAAGTCAGTTCCATACTGAAAACAGCAGAACAGTAGAGTTATTCATTGCGTGCCATGCGAGCAACCATGACATCCATGTCAGTGCTTATTATCGGCTCCGGAGGAAGGGAGCATGCCTTGGCGATAGGCCTATCTCAGAGTCCCTCAATTGGGTCAATTCATACGGCTCCAGGGAACGCAGGAACGGCGATTCTAGGGACAAATCATGAGATTGATGCCATGGATATCGAGGGGTTAGTATCTCTGGCACAGGAAATATCAGCTGATTTGGTAGTTGTAGGCCCTGAAGGTCCTCTAGTGGCAGGAATTTCCGACAGGTTGAGGGAAATTGGGATTCCCACCTTCGGACCGGGTGCGAAGGGGGCTATGTTGGAAGGATCAAAGACCCATGCAAAGGACCTGATGGGGAAATTAGGCATACCCACCGCTGACTCGGTCAGATTAGACGAGCATTCAGATATCGAAGTTTTTCTACAAGGAAATCGTCCCCCGTGGGTCATCAAAAGAGATGTTCTTGCGTCTGGAAAGGGAGTAGTGGTTACGTCCGAAATTGACGAAGCATCGAAGTTTATTCTCGATTCAATAGAGGGAGATGGATTTGTCATCGCAGAAGAATTTCTGCAGGGTGAGGAAGCATCTTTATTGGTCCTAATGGATGAATCTGGCTATGTTTGCCTGCCTCCGAGCCAAGACCACAAGAGGGCCCGGGAGGGAGATAAGGGACCAAACACTGGAGGAATGGGCGCCTATGCCCCGGCTCCCATAGTCACTTCATCAGTACTCAGGAGGGCAGTTGACGAGATTGTTGAGCCAATGCACCATTACCTGAGGAACCAAGAAGACCCCTACCGAGGAGTTCTCTACGTCGGACTGATGATTGACTCTGAGGGGGCTCCCAGAGTAGTAGAGTACAATGTCAGGTTCGGGGACCCAGAAACACAAGTCACAATTCCCCTGATAGAAGGAGATCTAGGAGAGCTCCTGCTCGCTACAGCAACAGGTAATCTTTCCAGCCTGTCTCCCTCTTTTTCCGATTCCCACTCAGCGACTGTGGTTCTAGCTTCGCAGGGCTACCCAGAATCATCGGAAACCGGAAGGGAGATTTCTGGGGCAGACCTTGAGATAGATGAGGGAGTTTTGAGAGGATACGTTCACTTCGCAGGAGCGTCGATGACCGGTGGCAGATTGGTATCCAGTGGCGGGAGGGTCTTAGCGGCCACCGGAATAGCCCCAAGCTTAACTGAGGCACTGGACGTAGCCTACCAAATTATGGACTCAATTTCCCTAGAGGGTTCGTATTTTAGGACCGATATCGGACACAGAGAATTATCCCGGAGAGAGTAGTTTTTTTGATGATATATTCATCCATACTCCCTGAGAACGGTTATAAAAGAAAGTAAAATCGCGACGACGCTAGCCTTCAGGCTAAGCAGACGGTGAAACCAATGAACGTAAGAGAAGATGCGAAAGCAGACGGGAACTCCCTGAAGGAACTCGTGCCAGTTTCGGCCATATTGGTCGCTTTAGTGGCGCTTTTTCTGGGGTCGGAGGCTTTAGCAAATGGAACAATGGAGAATGACGGGTACCTGAGAATCCTGACCCTCCCACTGGCGGCTGCACTCGCGGCGTCTTTCGGAAGGGTCCTTTCTGTTTCAGACCTCGGGATACCAAGCCATTTCAAGACCGGAGTATTGTCAGCTCTTTTCGTAGCAGTTTCTGCTGTCCCTGAGCTTGCTCCAGGGTTAGTAGAAATTGACACCATTGTCACCTTCACATTCACATTCGTCGGAATAGCCACAATGATGCTGGTCAACTCAAACAGGAGGGAGGAGGCCAACTTACTACTCGTGGCAGTAGTCGGATTCTTCCTTTCAGCATCCTTGGCAGCTTCCACAGATTTCGGATCAGAATCATGGGCCGGGACAGATGAGGAAATGATTGACGCAGCCAGATCTTCTATGGCTTCGATTTTATTCGCCCTCTGGGCTTCATCGATGTCACTCGGCCTGATGGTCTCTCTTTGCATGAGAGGAACATTAGACACAGCTGGAGATGGTAAGCTATTCTCCGGAATCCCCTCATTCGACATTGAAAACGAATCGTCCAGAAAGATGATGTCGGTTTTGGCTCTTGTGTTTGCGGTTCAGCTCATTCCGCTAGTATGGCTATGCTCAATATCTGGAGATACCATTGTTCTGGAAGACGATGTAGTCATCTCGAACGCCCTTTCAAAGTACTCTGAACATCAATACCTAGGCTCGGTATGGGCTCTAACGACGGCCTTGGTGATATTCGTATGGTCATTCTTCCGATCCGAGAGATGGCAGGTTATGGCCGCTCTGGTAGCCGTAAACTGGGTTCTTTACTCGGCGGCAAGATTAGTCGAGATCGGTAACCCACTGGGCATTGAAGTGCTTCCCGCAAGCTCCGGAGACAGTACTTCCGCAGCCGCTTGGTTCTTCCTGATCTTCTGGTCCAATGTCGCAGCCTACGTCTTTTCAATCAGGGGATACTTCGGAGACACGGCCCCCCTCAGGGAGCACAGCGCTCTGAGGGCGTGGTGGAATGCGAACTACTACGGAATAATGATCTCTCTGGCTTTGTTTGTATCCGTAGCAATCAGAACCGGTTGGAACGTACTTCCAGCGATGAACGCTACTGGGACACAGTTGTGGGACATGACCGGAGGCTCTGATCCCTGGTACATGAAGAGGGTAATCGATTATGTCGTAGCTGAGAGGAGCCACTTCATCTTCGACTCTGATCGCTCATATCCCATGGGTGTGATTAATCCTAGGCCACCACTTTTCTCGTGGTCCCTTGCTCTCGGCGGACTTGGACTTAACTGGCTCACAGGATTATCTCAGGAACAGATGGTCTGGTGGAGCGTGTCTGCCATGCCAGCAGTTTACGGCGCTCTAATAGTACTCCCACTGGCTGGAATTGCAAGGAGAGTACACAGCGATCTCGCTGGAGTCGTCACTGCGTGGCTAATCGCCCTTATGCCCGGACACATCGGCCACTCCACATTTGCATTGGCCGATCACGACTCTTTCGCACTGCTATTCATATCTATGGCGTTCTACTTCTGGGTAAGGGCCATCGAGGGAATAAGAGATGAAAGACTGTTCAACGAGACTAGTAGAAATCCATTGTACCTGATAGCTGGGATTAGGGAGATGTGGACGAGGAATCCAATGGTGATGTCCTGCGCCACACTATCTGGAATTTCCTTCGCTACCGTAGCATTGGGATGGAAGGGATTCGTATACGGCCCAGGAATCTTATTCCTTGCTTTCTCCGCACAAGCATTCCTAAACCTCTTCAGAGGCAGGGACAGCCTCCCGGTCACAGCCGCCGCATTACAGATGCTTTTCACCGCATTCGTGATTCCATTGCCTTTCTACATGTGGCCCGGATTGGATCTTCTTTTCGATCCCAGTGGTTTCCAACCAATGTTCTACATAATAGGGTTCACATTTGCCCTGGGTTGGGTGACCTGCTCATTCAGGGACAAGCCCTGGCTACTGGTGGTTGGTAGCGGATCTGCTCTCTTCGGTGCAATCCTGCTCTCACTTTACGTCTTGCAGGCACTAAACATATACAACGGATGGGACATTCTATTCACTGGTGGATTCTACTTCTCTAAGAATAAAATATTCGGTACTATCGGTGAAGCACAGGCTCCTAGCAGAGGGGTCCTATTCGCTTCTTATGGCCCGGTAGTGTCCATAATCGCAATTTCTTGTGCGGTGTATCTAATCTGGAGAGGGGCTAGAAAAGGCCGTCAAAGTCACCTCCTCCTGGGGTCATGGACAATAGTCGCGGCTTACATGGCTTGGAGCGCTGGTAGATTCATCTTCAACGCGACACCTGCAATGGCAGTTGTCGGGGGACTCGGTATCGCTATGCTCTGGAAGGCGGCAAATCCCGCAGATTTCCTCAAGGAGTATCGAAGAGCTGGAATCGGTAATCCCTCTGCAAGGAGAAGATCGACATTTACAGCCTCCAGAAGGCACCCTGGAATACCAGCACTATTGATGGTTTTCCTGCTTGTTGCCAGTCAGCACGCAACCTACGGAATAGACTCTGGAATTCCTCGTGGGGAAGAGGCGGCTACCGACGTAGACCAGGCTATCTATGAGATAGCTCCGGACTTCCTACGTTGGTCCATCGGAGATTTCTCAATACTTCAGGACGAGGAATATGACCCTGACTCAGGAATGCTAAGGTACATGGGAACCTTCGGCCCGGGTTTCAATGGAGCAGATTGGAATACGGCCTATCAATGGCTTTCTGAACAGGACACAGAAGTTGGCTTCAGTGAGAGGCCAGCCTTTGTCTCGTGGTGGGACTATGGTTTCCAGGCTCTCACACAAGGACAGCATCCAACTGTCGCCGATAACTTCCAATCTGGAATTCCCCACAGTGGGGGAATGCTACTTTCACAGGGCCAAGAGGACACTCTAGCAATGTTCATCGCTACTCTTACTCAGGGAGACATGAGATCAAACTCTGGAGAGATGACAACTGATTATCAATCAGTATTACTAGAAAATATGGAACAATCCCAACTGGATGAGTTCCAAACTATCATGTCAATCGGCGTGGGAGATTCCCGATTAGTAATCCAGAGGTCTATGCAAGTGGTCGCCAATGATGGATCGGTGGACTTACTCAGAGGATTCCAGCTAGATGAAAATGGCATCCCTTCGCCCTATGAATCATGGGCAGTTTACTTTGATTCAGAGCCGTATCTAGAAGAATCCAACGAGTCAACAGCGAAATCGTCCTTCGACGAGGCCAGGGGTAGGGCGAGTGAGTATGATGAAGAAACCACTCACTACATGATTGGTAACTACAGATACACCAATGATCTAATTGAGGACTTCGATGACGTGTCCACAGGACTCCACAGGCAGAACTCGAAATTGGCGATGGCAAGGGCTTTCCTGGTTCAGGCGTTCAGCATGGAAGAACTGGTGGATCTATACCACCAGATTACAACAGAGGTATTCTATGATGTGCAAGACTACGAAGCTGGCCTCGGCGTCACTACCGAGAGGAACAACGATATCAGATATTTTGCGGTTGATAACAGACTCTACCCATTGGGTGGCTCGTATTATGCCGACTACAACTACCACAGGGGACAGACCACGGGAATCTTCCACGCGCCAACTGGATTGTCTGGGCTGGATTTAGATGATTACATCTCCACTCTCTACCAGACTCAAAGAGGAGTTGACGGTCCGATAATTCTCAGGACTGCCGATGAATATGAGCAGGAATATCTCAATGACGTAGTAAGGCAGCAGTCAGGAGCCGCTGCCGACGCCAGCGAAATGATACAGATGGTAGACATAGATTACAACCATCAAGACGCTTTCTTCGACACTATGGTTGCTAGGACGTACGTCGGATATGGCTCTTCTTCACTGGGACTTCCCGGGGACGCCTCACAACCAGCACCTCATTTCTACATGTATGGGACCCCAGGGTCCTACCTGGAGCCAGGTATTCCTATGCCGGGAGCTATGATGAATCACATGGTCCTTGCCAACTGGTACGAACTTCCTTGTGAACTGAACCAAGATGGGGAGAAGATAGATGATGATTGTAATGACCCTACCATAGGATCCGCTAACACACAAGTAAAGATTCTGAAGTACTACAGTGGAGCCACCCTCTCTGGAACCGTTGAATTAGATGGAATAGGTCCCGTACCCAATGCGAGACTCCTCATCGAAAGGGATGCTTTCAGCGGAGAAGAAGTAGCTGATGACATAACAGGAATGGTGACCGATAGGGACCCAAGAACTTACTGGATTCCAATCGGAACCACAGATGCTGACGAGAACGGGATGTTCGAGTTTACCGTACCCGCAGGAAAAATCAAGGTTACCGCATTCTTCGGAGAGCCTAACCTAGAACAGGCCAGATCAACAATGATGTCAGGTACTTACAGTATGACTGAAATCCTCACAGAAGAGAACGAAGATTCCAGAGAGCTGAATCCTGTAACAGGAATTCTGGGTAATGTCTCAGGATCCACATGGTTAACTGAGGAGATTGTAAATATTTCAGCATTAGATGGCCATTCCAACGGCGAGGAAGTAATCGAAATATCGCTATCTGTTGAGTCTGCCCAAGCTACTGGGCAATTAGTCTGGGCATCCACAGAAGAGTATGATGGAACCGCTATCACTGGATCCACTGTAGAACTCGTGCCACAGTGGGACGAGATTGACATCTCCCCCTACTACGCCAACACTTCTGACGGCGAAGTAACAGGAGAGGAACTTTCATTCAATGGAATCGGGGAAGTCAAATTCACTGGAGAGGGAACTGTCCAGACGACATCGATCTCGATTATCACAGATTTCACTGGAAACTACACTCAGGAGATCAAGCATAATCACACTCTCGTCGGAGAGGGGCTATTCGAAGGGCGTGGTTCTCTCAGCGGTACGATCAACTTCCACACAGATGAAGACTCGCAAATTGGAGAGTGCGGGGATAATGATACCATGCCTGAAAACCTCTCGTTCTGCGAGCTATCGTCAGGTGACCTATTGATCGATGGTTCAGTAAACGCCACTGGAAGATTTACCTCCAATGGGTCCACAGAATTTACCCAGAGACTCAACCACGCCTCACTGGTGGGCTCAGGAATCTTTGAGACCGACACTTCCGAGGAATTAGATCACTACGGGACAATAAACGGTACTGGAAAATTCTCCGGAGATGGAATATTCAGTGGACCTATGGTTCAAGCAGGAACGTTCCACCTTAGAGACATGATTCCTGGAATTTACTCAGTAACGGCTATTCTCGATGATGGGACCAGAGTCGAGCTAGATGACTCATTCACTGTCCCATCTGCGATCAACCAGGTACAGAAGATTGACATCCAAGGCAGTTTGATCAGTGGAAAGCTAATCAACTCGTCAGGTGAAGTAGTTGACGGCTACGCAGCGTTACTGGATGACTCGTCAGAGTTTGAGGACGCAACAGTCGATTGCGCTGACTTGGGGCACGCACCATGCAGGATGTATCCGGATGAAATTGGAAACTATGGAATCGGCCCCCTTCCTCCCGGAAACTACTCAGTAGCAATTGATATTGACCAAGATGGATTCTACGAGATAATCGAAGACTTCCCATTGGATTCCGAGATATATGCAAGTGTACTGGTCTCTTCTCCTATCCCGGAGATGTTCGACCTCAGTTTCGACATGATCGATGAAGGTTCGAACGTTCCCGATCTGAACGTTTCACTTTCCAAGCCAGACGGAGACTCTATTCCCGTGAGCGCAATTTACTCTGTAGAAGACGGAGAATACCAAATCGAGCTCACACCCGGCGAATGGATAGTGGAATATGCTTTGTCCGACTCCAAGCAGGTCTGGGAAGAATTCGAAGTTTCGTCTGATATGAGTATGCAATTTGAATTCGTTACCAGTGTAGAGGTTACAGGAACTGTGTATTATGAAGAGAACTCTTCAGCTTTGTTTAATCCGGATGATGGAAAGGTCATTGGAGCTGATACCGTTATCAGCTTCGTATGGGAAGGGTTCTCTACGACTGCCATGACAAATGAATCAGGACAGTTTACTGTAGCTCTCCCTGAAGGAGCAGTAGTTGACGCTACTGTCGAGGGACTGATAGCCGGATTGGTTAACGGCACCAAATTCACTGTCTCGACTGGAATGGAGAATGTTGTAATGGTAGCCACTCCAGGAACGAGTGTTTTCGGCCTGGTCAGTGTCTCAAGAGCGAATAATTTCTACTCCTCTGATCTCATTGGTTGGGAACAGCTAACTGTAACAGCTCAGAACGAAAACTATGACGTCACGTGGAGAAAATCAGTGGATGACCTTGGGAAGTTCCAGATGATTCTACCCGACGGAGAGTGGACATTCGAGATAGTTGACACAGATATCGCTTACTCACCAGTGACCAAGTCCATAGATTCCGACAACTTCTCTGTAGAGATGATACTCTCCCCTCCCAATGGGACACTTTCCCTCGAGATGTTTATGGATAATTCAGGAGATCTAAATTCCTCAAATGGTACGCCCGTATCATATGATTTCGAGATCGTACCATCTTCTCAGGCAGGCATGGGGAAGAATGTGACATATGACGGATCAGAGTGGATTAGCGAGGGATTGGCCCACGTCTCTCTCGAACCAGGATCTTACAGCGTGATTATATCAATTTCAGATGCTGCAGAAGGCGATCTATTCGGAACCATGCTGTCTTCGCAAGTCGTACCCTTCGATATCCCTCTTCAAGGAGGCTCAGTAGATAGGATTGCCGCATTCTTACCTGAGTGGAGAGTTAGTGTCTCACTCACAAATCAGTTTGGGGGAGTCCTCTCTGACCAGAATTTCAAACTAATCAACGCCGAAACAGGCTGGACTCAGACGCACACAACAGACTCCAATGGAAGCTGGTCGGATCACATCATTCAGGGCGATTGGATATTGAGCGTGGAATCAGTCATTAACAGCGAGGGTGCTACGGAAACACTCAGGGCACATATCGTTTCATCGCCAGAAACCGCATCTACAGATCTCTCACTTTCGACGATTGAGGCCGCATCGGTTTTAATTAGCCTGAACGAGACCTCAGGGGCACCACTTGAAGCAAAGCGAATTGTCGCGACATCAGATGAGGGACTGGGAGAAGTCGACCTAGCTCCAACGGACTCATCCGGAGTTTCCGAAGTACAGTTATTCCCTGGAAACTGGACCTTGTCAATGGAAAACGAGGAGGATGGAATAAAGTGGATTTTAGAGTCTACTGATGTAGCACTCTCATCCGGAGATAACGGTCAGTTGAACTTGACAGCCCAAAGACTCGCAGAAGTCAGTGGTAATGTCTTTTGGGACCTGAACAATAACGGTGTTTACAATATCGGAGAAGGAATTAACAATGCTACTCTCACTGTACTTCCGGGAACTTGTGACGAAAATTCATCGAGTGATTCTACAGTTGTTCAAAACACAGATAGCTCTGGGGAGTGGTCATCATTCGAGGCTGTAGGTGGCGATTACTGTCTAGAGATATCAGCAGAAGGATTTTCTGACACTTCCCAAGATCTCGATCTAGGGGATACTTCATTGGAAATAGACTCGATGATGATGGCTGAACTAGTTCAGGTAGGCGGTCAAATCTCTTACATCGACGCGGATCAATTCTCATCAGTTTCAGACACATTAATGCTGGAGTTGATACCGACATCTGATTATGTCAGAGATACAATCTCTCCGGAAAAGACAATCTTTGCTGGAGTGTGGAATGGAAACTGGACTGCCTCAGTCGAACCAGGCGATTGGATAATTAGGGCGTCCTCAGAAGAATTGGGCTTAGTGGCCATGTCCTTGATCAATGTGGAAGTGATTAAAGGAGGCTACTCAGACATGGATCTTTCTACGGGTGGATGGGCACTTATTGAGACGCAATGGTTCGATTATGAGGGCATGTCAATGACTCTTGCAGACATAGATAAACCCGAATTAAACATCAATTTGGGAGCTGGTGTTTCCTGGATAGCAGATCTTGATGAAGAGGGGTCGATTAGGGTACTTCTCCCGAATGGTATTATCGATGTCTCAAGTGAGTTCACTACCCTGCAAAGAGGGTTGAATATGACTTATTCCGGAGGTCAGGCAATAGGAATAGAAGCAAATCAGGAGACTCCGGCCATAACAGTCTCTCACTCTAGGATACCATTCCGAGATCTTTCGTTGAACGTGATAGGGGGAGTAGGAGGAGATGTAAGCTATGACGGTGGAATTTCAGACCTTCTTGTAACCGAGGATAATGAATCGGTGGGATTCAATCCTGTGGAGTTTACCATCTCTGCTGACTATCTTGGCCATGAGCCTCTGGATACATTCTCTGCTCAGGCCACAGTACCTGGCACTGATGGTTCAGAATGGCAGGTCGAGTTCCATAACGGATCAGGAGCATGGAACACCTCGATGTCCTTTGATTTGGGATTGGATAATTCTCTTAGCACCTCTGACATTCACGTCAAAGTTACACCTCCAAACCAATCAGTTGCACATTCGCTTGCGCAGGGGCATTCAATTATCCTAAGCTTCTTCACATCAGGCGGGTACTCTGAAGAGATTAACGTGAAGGTCAGGATACCACAAATCCATGACTTCTCAGTGGCCTCATTAGAACCACTATACGGAGTTTCTCCGGGTGAGGAAATACAGATACCTATGCAAATCAGAAACGATGGAAATGGGGACGACAGATATGAGTTTGATTTCGACGACTCAGAGTTACCCGATGGGTGGGAGAGGACCGGGTCTACTTCTCATACAGTGCCTCCATTCACTACCACTACTCATAGTATCAATGTGGTCGCACCAGATAATGCAACAGGTGAATATACGATATATGCTACAGTCACAGACAAAGCTGGAAACTCTTACCCAGAGATAGAAATCAATGTTGCCATATCAAATCCAGTGATATCGATCACTTCTCAGCAACTCCTCTCGGGAGGGGACAACGCAGTTTCCAACAGGGTCAACTCTTGGGTCGTCACTGTTGCCAACGATGGACTTGTGGATGCGGAGGATGTCGAGCTAAATGCCATACTCTGCAATGACTTGACTTGCCAAAGCGAGGTGATAATGGATACCGAGTTAGGCGATGTTCCAGCCAACTCCGTAGTGAACTTCGACATTACATTAGACCTAGACGGGATCGATCCTGGAAACTACTATCTCAACTTGGAGATCAATGAATCTTCGGTAGACGGCGAAGTGGTCCCATTCGTTCCAGAACAGGGAGGGAGCGTTAACCTGGTAGTTTCATCACCTGCAGTGGAGTCTGACTCTAGTTGGATTGGCTATATCTTGGGGGGTCTAATCATTGCCGCACTGGCAATGCTGACTAGACCCCGCTCAAGAAGGCCAAACGCTCCATTCTGAACACACTGGTATTTATGTGCCAGTTCCACAGGGATAGATAGAATGCCTGCCCTGGATAGACTTGAGCTTATGCCTGAGCCGGAGGATCCCAGGCTGCTCACCACCGTGGACCCCAGAGCACCGGGATATCCAGGTTCTGCCTACGGATTGTCCGACGAAGAGGCCAGGAGACTTCGCTGGCCCCTGGATCCGCTAAAGGAGGCCTTGTGGCCTTGGGGAGCAGTATTCTTCTCCTTGGGAACTGTCGCGCTTCTACTAGCATGGCCTTTTGTTGATTCCTACCTGACCCCACTCCTCCCAGATTCCGAGTGGGCGTATGAGACCACAGGGATAAGGGAGCTTCAGGATGGGGGCCTGTCCGGGGAAGGGATATCAGTCTGTATCGTAGATACGGGCATGGATATCCGGCATCCAGATCTATCAGAAATAAATTTGGCAGGTTTCAGAGATTTCTTTGATGAGAGTAACAAAGAGGTTAAAGACGTAGGATCTGAATACCATGGTACTATGATGACAGGGATTTTAGCTTCAAATGGTACCTTCCTAGGGGCAGCTCCTGGAGCCTCTATTTCCATTGCATTGGCACTTGGCCCGGAAGGGTCTTCGGGCCAAGAGGATAGGGTCTCGTTAGCAATTAGGTGGTGTAGAATTACTCAAGAAGCCGATATAATCAGTCTCAGCCTTGGCTCCGATCCAGGGGAAGGAATGGGTATTGAAACTGAGACAGTAACGGCAGTTCAAGAGGCACTAGATGAAGGAATCTTCGTCATAGCAGCCGCTGGGAATACGGGTCCAGAATCTTCTGATGTATCCGTTCCGGCAAATATCCAGGGCGTGATCGCGGTAGGCGCGTACAGAAGTTCAGGGGCCATATGGGGAGATAGTGCCACAGGCTCCAATATCGACCCATACAGTGGACAGCCAAGAGAGTACCCTCACCAAAAGCCAGAGATTATAGCTCCCGGAGTGAATATATTTTCAACAGCTTCCACAGAACTTGATCCGCCCTATGCATATTCATCTGGTACAAGCGACTCCACCGTCTTTGTGACTGGGGCTCTGGCGCTTATTTTGGAGGAATATGGGGATGACATAGCTGGGGAAGACGGAAAAATTGACTTGGAAGAGATGAGCATGGTAAAGAGAGCGCTAGCTAACTCAGCAAACCAAGACTCCTCCTCCTCGGGAAATCATAGTTCTAGGTTGGGATATGGTTCTCTAAACTCAGTTGAATGGGCTAACCAACTCTCATTTGAGCTGAACATCGGCGTTCAGTAATGGACCTTTTACACTATTGAATGATGATGGATTATGATGACCTGACAATCTTGTTTCCTTTAACATTATATCCGCTCCCGATGCCCCATGCCTATGGCCCGCAGAGGTAGATTGAGCTCGACTATTCTAGTAATGTTGATGCTAACCAGCGTTTTCATAGCACTAGTTGGCCCCGCGTCTACTGTTGCAGCCTCAAATGAGACCACTTCGGGAACAATCACCGGAACCGAGTATTGGCAGGGAAATCACGTGCTTACGGGGGATGTGGTAATCTCGTCCGGTGCCAAATTGGTCATCCAGCCCAACACTAATGTTATTTTTCCCAATGGTACGCACCTGGACGCTAGAGGGAGCCTCTGCATTGGCTTGTCCTCATGTGGGGCCAGCGGAAATGCGAATTCTGCGACCAAAGTAACATTTAGTTGGGAGGAACCAGAGAATTCCAGCGCTGAAGGAGAGTGTAACGGAATTTCGCAGGGGCAATTTGAGATTACGATTACCGACCCCTCCTGCTATGAGGGCCTCATCATCAGAGACTCAATTGACCTGTCACAATCAGGAATCAGACACACCACTCTAGACGGTGCATGGGGAATTCCACACTTTGTTGACAATCAAAATGGATTCAAATACGCCGCTCTGGTTCTGGATGGGGCTAGCCCAACACTAACGGAGATGGAATTTATCGACATAGCTTCAAGCAGTGTGCTAACTACAGGACTTGCTCAACCAGAGTTCATCGGAGGCCAATATACCGTAGGCAACGACGATGAGAGTGGAGTAGACGGTCCCGCAGTCCAGATCTACAGCTCAGGGACTCCCATCACCCCACTAATCATGTCCTCCCCAGATCTTATCGGATCTAATAATGGATGTGGGAATAACGCAGGTGGCAAGCCAACAGTTTGGGTTGAAGACGCGTTCATCGAAATTGATGATGCAGATATAGGAGTTGGAGATTATGGAATCTCACTGAGGTATTCTTCTGGATCAGTCACCAACTCAGAGATTTCAGTCAACTGCAACGGAATTGATATCTACAGCCTAAAGAGCGTGGGACAGATTGACTACTACAATACAATCACAGGAAACGAGATTGTCACTAGCGACAGAACCCCAATCACTGTTTACGGAGGTGCTCATGCTTTCATCAGGGATAACGATCTATCAGGAGCTGGAGGCGGAAGTGGTATTGCTGTGTTCTCCAGCTATGCGGAGATAACAAACAACGACATTGGTCCAATCGGCGGATGGAATGGACTTTGGATGTACGGATCTTTTGATGTAATCGCCGAAAATAACACAATCTTTGACACCAACAGGGAGGCCATTATCGCTGGAGAATACGGGAGCAACGCTCCCGCTCCGAGCGCATCCAGGGCATTCCTCGCAAACAACAGCATCTCAACTTCAGGCCAAGGAACATGCACCAGTAGTCTCCATTTCAATGGGCAGTTCACGTGTCCAGCAGTGATGGCATACAGGTCGGGACTGACTATGTATGACAATGTAATCAATTCTGGAGGTGAGTCTGATGGAATCAGGTCTATTGGAGCGCTACTCGACATCAGGAGAAATACATGGAATGCGGAAGGATCAGGAGCTGTAATCAAACACTACGATTCAGGATATGCAGGGGACCAACAATACGGTTCGCTAGCCTTCTTCTCTGAGAATATCTGGAATGGAGTGGGTACAACATACAATATCACGAAGAGCTCAGTAACCGTACAATCCGAATCTATCCCCAGTCCGCCCACAGGACAGTTTCCAGTGATTCTATCATGGCCAGATCAGGAGGCATGGCCCGCCAATGGCTTCCAGAATGGGATCATACCGACAGACGTTCAAGAGTGCTCTAACTGCGATAACCTCACTCCCAGAAATTTCCCTCTTGCGCTTTCCATGGACAATAACTCCACAGTGATGACATTTGCTGGTCTGGCTAATCTAGATAGATCATCTATCTCAATCCAGACCCAACCTACTCCCTACGCTGTACAGGTCAGAAGAGCTGAGCTAGTCAAGTTCCAAGCTCTTGTCAACGGAGAGAGGGTACAGGGTGCCAGTATTCTCATCGAGGACGCTCTAGGAAACGACATGTATGACATCGATACCCTTTCAGATGGATACACTCCATGGTTCGCCCTCCCTTCAGACTTCCACCTTGACTTTAGAGGACTTGGAGGAGGCGACAACCCCGATGGATTCGCAGATGATGAATTCGAGGACTCCTGCTCAGATGGAATAGACAATGACGGAGATCTCGTGATGGACGCGGACGATACAGACTGTGACTACACTGCAGGTACCAGAGAGCTTTCCCTATACCGGTTTACCGCGTACAAGTTTGGATTTGGACTGGATAGCGGACAATTCACATTAGATGACTCTTCATATCAAGGAACTGCAAACCTTGTAAATTTAGCTCCCTCTGTATCCATCACACAAGACCAAGGCCACTCTTTCAGAAAGATAGTGAATATCACCGGTAACGCTCACGATGGAATTCTAGCCTCATTCTACCCAAGTGATGAAATGGCACAGTGGGATCAGAAAGGATTCGTCCATTCAATTGAAGTTAGAGACCCATTCACCAGTGATTGGTCAGATGCACAACTCGCCACTGACTCCTCTGGTTCACAATATGGGGAAGTAACTAGTACTAACCATCCTTTCAAAGAATGGTATTATGAATTGGATATGTCCCAAATGGCTGAAGGAGACTATGTTTTCCAGTTCCGGGCATTCGACGGAATCGACTACAGCCCCATATCCACCATCTCTATCAAGCTTAATTCCCAGGCCCCTACAGTCTCGGTAAGCTCTCCTAGTCCATTTTCTACTCACTCTGATGACACTGTAACATTCGAGGGTGCTGCCTATGACTACTATGGATGTCCATCACAATGTGGCAAGGATATTTCTGAGATTTATTTCCAAATTGTTGGTCCTAATTTCCAAGTTGTTACTCCTGTCTCTGGAGGTACATCCTGGTCATGGACTTGGGACTTCAGTGGTCAGCCCAGGGTGATGGCGGACTACACTTTCAAGATATGGGCCTCAGACTCGGACTTCTGCAATGGCGTGATTGATGAGTGCGTTCCCGCGGAGCTTACCCTCACCATAGACAATTCAAACAGCGCGCCCTTCATGAGTATCTCAGAACCCAAGGAGTCAGACAGAATGCCCGTTTCTGAAGAGTCAGTTTTCCAAGGGGTAGCCAGGGATAATGACAATGAGGTAACTAGAGTAGATATCGAAGTCCTCGATACAGCAAACGGAATGATCGAAGTTCACTCAGAATCAGTCATCGAGTTCGACTCGAACGGTGCATTCAGCTCAACATGGGACTCAAGGTCGTTAAGGCACAATTCGGAATACCAGATTAGGATGAGATCTTATGACGGATTTGATTACTCCGAATGGAAGTCAGTTAATATAATCGCAGACAATCCTCCAGATGCAGGAAATAGACAACCCGTTTTCGATCAGTCGGGATGGGTAGAATCGGTAACACTATACTGTGAAGAAAACTCACAATCAGCCGACAGATGTACTACTTTCGAAATCAATCTTCTGGATTTCTTCTCAGATCCAGATCCAAATCAAGAGCTTATTCTATCAGTTTATGATGACGAAGAAATAGCCTCAGATGACGAATATCCAGTAGTGATTTCAGTATCTGCTGACGGCGTGGCAAGATATAACCCGACATCGATGGCTTTCTTCGATCCCGAGATATCTGGTTGGTCAATTAACGATGTAGTATTTGTTGCATCAGATCAATTCGGATCGAAGGCAAATTCAATTCCAATGAGCATCGAAGTCATAGCAATAGATTTCCAGGTCGATGTACCCCAAGAAACAAGGATTTCCGAAGATGGTACTGCTATCTTCTCCGGCATCGGTCTTCCAGGGAGAACCGTTACAGCTACAATCGGAGGAATTCCTGTCAACAATACAGTTGTCTCGGATGACTCAACATGGACTATGGGAATACCAGGATCTCGAATATCGAGTTCTGCTACTCCTCAGTTCATGTATGGAGGCCTTGAATATGACGGTTCAAAGATCACTGTGAGCGACTCAGAATCATCAAGTACCTCATTCTTGGTAATTATCGTAATTGTTGTAATTCTGGGAATGGCAGGTTTCGCTTACTTCTTCATCGAATTCGAAGACGATAATGAGCCTGAGCCTGAGCCTGAGCATAATTACAATAAGAAAGAGAGGCAACATGAAGATGAAAGCAGGTTTGTCAAGGACGATGACCATCCAGGTTGGCTTTGGGATACAGAAAAGGAAGAATGGGTCGAAGAAAAGTAGTATTTCCTCTGAAAAGCCCCTAAGCTTCCATCACGAACATTATTGAATAGAAGATGTTGCTACCGTAATTATGTCAGTCACACCCGTGCCCAAGCCTGGTGTCCAAGAGAGGATTCTTCTCCACCTCAGGGACTATGTGGATCATGCAGACAAAGTCGAAGTTCCTTTTGCACTTTCACAGATGGGCATTGCAAATGCAGTTTCCATCGCCAGATCCAATGTCCCTAGAGCTATCTCCGGCCTCAGGGAACAAGGATATCTGATTGAGAAACAAGCACATGTCACCGGGGTTTCGAGGAAAAGGAAGGCATACTTTCTGACCGACGATGGAGCTAAGCTAGCCGATGACATATGGTCTAAGGTCGGGATGCAAGTAGTCCGAGTGATTGGAAAGGATGGAAGAGCATCAAATATGGAGCTATCACAGGCACTAGAGGGTACAGAATTGCCTCTTAGGCACGTTGATGTTATTCGGTATTTGGATGATTCAGGAACGATAGATCTTTCGGTTTTATCTGCTGACTTGATTGAGAGGGACTTATCAAAGCATATTGAGAAACAACTGGTAACCTCACTGAGTGATCTTCCAAGAACCAGGAGATTCTACGGAAGAGAGATGGAACTGGAAAATATGGTTAATCTCTTGGAGCATCAGTCAGGGTCAATACTTGTTCCCGGAATAGCAGGCATAGGTAAAACCGCACTCTCAGCCAAGCTAATTGAGAGCTTTACACACAGAAGAAATCTTCTTTATCATAGATGTCAAGACTGGGAAGGTGCGAGGGCATTCTTAGAGGCTGTTTCAGAATGGCTATCCGCAATGGGGAGCGATGATCTATCTGACTACCTTGCATCAACTCCCGTTCCTCAGCCTCAAATGGCAGTTAATCTAATCTCCGAAGGACTCGAGTCTTCACCATCCCTAATTGTAATAGATGACCTACACAAGGTTGGCGATGAGACACTAATTTCAGTACTTAGATCACTTTCATTGAAGATACCAGAGCTAGATAATGTAGGACTGGTAATGTTCTCCCGATCATTTAGGATGGTAGTTCCAGAATCTGACTCTTCTGGGAGAATAGTGACTCTAGTAATGCCACTCGATGGGCTCGATCAGGAAGCAAGTAGGAAAATACTGACTACAATGCAGGATATTGAGATGCCTCAATTCCTGCATATTCATAGCTTATCTAGAGGTCATCCACTAGTACTCGAGCTGATAAATAGAGGAAGTGTAGGGGGCACGTTCCACGAAACTCTAGAGGCATTCGTGGAGAAGGAAATTTTCAGTAGACTTTCTGGTGCTGAAAAGAGATTATTGGGAGCTATAGCGGTATTCAGAGAACCTATGCCCCTCGAAGCAATATCTGCAATCGATATGGAAACGGATCTATTGGACGATCTAGTTGAAAAGGGCTTGGCAAGGCAAGCAGACAGCGAAAACTATGATGTTCACGATTTAGTCAGGGAGTTCCTAACTAGATCTATGGAGGACTCATTAAAGCAGTCGTTACATGCCAATGCAGTTGAATGGTACAGAACTAGGAAGGAAGATCCATCAGAAAGTATAGAGCATATTCACCACCTTCATGAGTCGGGCGATATTGAAGGTTTAGCCTCGGCATTATCCGAGGAAGGACACAAGCTAGTCAAGGCCGGACACATCGAACTGCTTGGTATTCTTAGGGTCCTCGAGACTAGGCTGTTCGGTCCCAGAACCAGATTTGTAATACATGAACTTACGGGAGACATACTTTCTGTCCAAGGAAAGTGGGATGAGGCCGAGGGACAGTACGACATGGCACTCCCCATAGCCGTTAAACACAAACTAACCACTCCTCTTGCGAGAATTTACTCATCTAGGGCGGATTTAGCGGTCAAGAAGGGGGAAATGGATACTGCACTTTCCCTGCACAAGAAAGCCCTGGAGATGCAAATAAAACTTAGAGACGCACAGGGTGCGGCGAGATCTTACAACAATATGGGATATATCTTTAGACGCCAGCGAGATAACAAAAGAGCATTAGAAGTCTATGGAAATGTGGAGGAACTATTGGATTCCGAGGAATCATCCGATCTAACAGAGGCAAGAATCAGACTGGCTTCGGCTTTTCTCGAGATGGGTGAGATGGATAGGGCCCGTGACCATGCCATGAAAGCTCACGATGAAACGGCACAGAACAACCAAGAAAAGCTACATGCTAGGTCAAGGGCTGTTCTGGGCAGATACTATGCAAGGATAAAAGATAATGATTTGGCCATGCATCATTATTCCGGCGCTCTAGAGATATTATCAGATCAATCAGACCCGAGAAGCGCGGTCGAAGTAGAGATGCTACTCGGACAAGTACTGAGTGATGCAGGAAGATCAGATGAGGCCGCACAGCACTATCTGGACGCTTTATCCATCGCAGAGGCAAACGACTTCAGGATGATGCAAGGCGAGATCCTCTCCAGACTTGGGGAAGTGGAGAGTAACAGATCACAGAGGATGGACTACCTACAGAGGTCCCTAGTAGTTTTTAGAGAGCTCGGTGCGGTCGATAGGATGAGGGACGTTCAGAACTCTGTCCACAGAGTAGTAATGGGACATTAGTTCAGGCCGATATCTTCTCTGAATCTATCTGACCAATCCAGTTACTAAACTCCGGGCCATCTTGTTTAGATATTGACAAGCTCCCATTGAAATCATCACAGATCTCCATAAGAACTTCGCTCTCTGCGATATGAGGAAGATTATTACTCTCAGAAAGATGACACAATACGATACTACTCAGCTTTGGATGGACAATCTTGCTAAGTGCCAAAGCGGTCTGGGAATTGGAAAGGTGCCCTCCCCTGCCTGATATTCTCCTTTTCAGGGCATCTGGATAGTTCCCCCTCATTAGGCGATCGTGATCGTAGTTGGACTCAATGGAGATATGGTCACACTTCCTGAGATGAGAAGACAACTCAGCGGTGACCTCACCGAGATCAGTAACTATGGCAGCCCTTCTTCCTTTATCATCACAAGCTATTACGGCTACATTATCAGCATCATCATGAGGTACTGGAATAGTCAGCAAACTAATGTCAACACCAGCATCAATTCTTTCCAGCTCAGAGAATACCAGGAGATCCTCCCAGTCCTCCCATTGCATTCTTTTTGCAGTCTCTGCATTACTGATTAGCCGTGCTCCCCACCTTTTTGCAGCTCTCTTGGCAGATTTAGAGTGGTCAGAGTGATGATGAGTCACTATTATGGAATCTATATCTGTCGGATTTACCGATAATTTATCCAATCTAGACTCTGTCTTCTTTAGTGAAAACCCACAATCTACCAGAACATTAGATTCGCCTGTAGACAAGAGAACAGAATTCCCCCTGCTCCCACTTCCTAGGTGAGTGACCTTCATTGCAACGTCTCCAAGCTTGCGGGGATAACGACGACCTTTGAACAAATCCTATGATAGTTATTCTCCAAGCTCATTTTATGATTAATCGACTCTTCAGGAACCAGTTATTTTGAATCAATGTCCGAACGACGCTCCATCACCATCATAAGTCAACCGAGGACGTTGAAGGCTACCTAGTTGGGGCTTTAACATGAGGAGGAAGCAGACGGCAGCCTTTATTGTGCTACTTTTGCTAAGTAGCCTCGCTTTTGTTTCTCAAACTAGGCCCCAGTCTCCGGTCGACTCCACAAATCCTACTGATGCTCAAGGAGGTGCTCCTCCAGCTACCGATGCAGACGAAGATAGAATCCCCGATCAATATGAGGCGATATACGGGGAGGACATAGTTATTGATACTCCCGAAGGGGGCTTCGTGGTGCTTGGTTTGGACATGAATAACGGTACTGACAATATGTCTGATCATGATAGAGACGGAGCTGTGGCCCTGTTGGAGTACTGTTGGCCGTATACTCTCGACAAATGCTTTACTGACAGACTTTCCTTGACGGGCAAGCCTCCCGAATTGACAGAATCAGGAAACAGGGAGTATCTGGACCCCACCTCGTCAGATACAGATGGAGACGGACTCCCAGATGGATACGAGATACACATGTGCACTGAAGGAGGGCTGGGTTACCTCAACGCGACTAATGCATGGACCTGTCTCTGGTTTGATCCACTGGACCCATCTGATAGTACAGAAGATATTGACAGGTGTGAAGACTTTAGTTTTGGCTGTGGAGACGGTTTTGATGTCAATAGAGATGGTCATATCGATGTTACCGAGAGATACTCAAACTCAGAAGAATACTCTTTCGGAACCCCAGAAAACTGGCTCACAGAGAGAGACGGGCTTTGGTGCTCAGGGACAATTCCTGGAATGAGTGAAAATGCCTGTCAGGAATCAATAGTAAGGCCGACTGGGGACGATGGGTGGCTGGGTACCGATCCTACACGCTCAGATTCTGACTATTACTCCTGGTCTGATCTGTTGGCGACTGGACTTGTCATTCCAGGCGATGGAATTCCAGATGGATGGGAAGCACACTACGGACTTGACCCTAGGAACGCTAGTGATGCAATACTGGACTCTGATAGCGATGGATGGGATGCGGATAGGGACGGTTACGTAATCCCCGATACTTCTACCGCTACCGCCGCATGGGGGGAAGCCTTCAGTAATTACGAAGAGTACATGGTTTACTATGACGATGGATCTTGGGTAAAACCAGGTATCAGAGGTACTGCAGTAACCAGTCACGATGGAACCGTACTAACCTTTGATCAATCTACGCAGACCCAACTAGTTGATGCGGCAATACACACTATGATCAAAGACAGCGATCAACAAAGAATAATTGTCGGATCGAAATATGGAGTAACCACACTAGATCCATTCGGCGAGATATCCTCTCTTCACAGCCTTCCCCCTGGTGTAGAGATGACCTCGATGGTCAGGTGGTCCCCCAGTGGGAACTCAGACTTCCTAGTTATTGGAACGAATCTAGGGGTTCATTGCGTCTCGATGGAAAACGGCCTTCCAATAATGTCTTCTCTTTCGGAATCTGGAATAGGCCACGTGGTATCAATGATGAAACTTGATACAGGAAGCAATAATCTGGATCTAATGGTTTTCGGGCATCAGAAGGCATGGACCGTAAGCGTATCTGATGAAGGCTCTGGAGGAGACTGTTGGAGCGGAGGAAGATCCGTAAGTGTCGGACAGGAAATTCTCAGCTCCCCATTGACTGAGGCTCTTTCCGACTCGGAGGTATCTGCCAATGATGCTATCCAAGTCCCGATACAAGGCAGGGGCCCTCTGCTGATGGTAGCCACTAATTCTGGACTGATCGCATGGAACACTACGGACGGAATTACATCTGCGGGTGATCCATGGTGGGTTTTCGATGTCGAAGATGCAGAGACATTCGTGAGAATGGCCGATCTACTGAACGAATCCAAATCCGCGGTCGTCAATGTTTTGGAGCCCGCAGGACCACTTCTGGATAATGGGGACCTGGATGAAGTTACGGGAGTATGGATGGGAACTGCAGGAGGGCTACACTTGATTGACCTATCTATATTCATGCAGATGCCAAGATCCTCTATAAGTAACGATAGGATGTTTAATTCAGAACGTTGGACCGAGGGTGCGAATGATATCAGGTCGGTTATGGCAATCGAGGGAATGGTTGTTCTAGGTTCCCGGGACGGAACATGGTGCCTTGAAGGAGGTCACACAGGCGTCCTTGGCCCCTACATCAATCAAACAAGAATGCCAGGACTCGTCACCAACTTAATCTCAATGGAAAACGAAAATGAAGAATGGATTTTCTCAGGGTCCTCGCCGGGCAGATTCATGAACATCATGCCGATAGATCCGTTATCGGACGACTCAGATTTTGATGGAATGCCAGATGGTTGGGAATATGTACATGGTTTAGATCCAACGGATCCATTTGACAGGGAGAGGGATGCTGATGCTGATGGAGTCAGCTTCCCCCTGATTGATGGGACCATATTTATCCGTGAGTGGAGTAATTTGGAGGAATACAGATACGTAAACACTTCACAATTCGGTACAAATGGTACGGATCCAAGAAATATTGACTCTGATGGAGATGGGCTCACTGATGGAGAAGAGTACTGGGGTTGGTTTTTGGAGTCAACCTCATTTTCTTGTCATTATCTGAATGATGACTACGTTTGTGACGACTCATCATCACAATCGGAGACTGTCCACCTCGAAGGATGGCTCGGCTCAGGCGCAGGAGGAGGTACAGACGGCCCAACAGACCCCACCAATCCAGATACAGACGGAGACGGAATGCCCGATGGCTGGGAGATTGAGAACAGGAGATGGATTGGGGATATTTACACTGGAGGTAATCTCTGGACACTAGACCCAAGAGATCCAAACGATGCAGAAGAAGATGCAGATGGAGATGGACTGTCAAATCTGTGTGAGTACAAGTGGGGGGAGATAATTGATGATGTAATTAGAGATGGACTTCCATCCCATGGGGAGTCAAATGAGTCGGCACTATCCTGGGTGCCTACAGATCCTAACAACGTAGACTCTGATGGAGACACACTTCCCGATGGCTGGGAGGCGAGATATACCTGTTCTTGGAATAAGGACAACAAGGGAATCAATCCACTGAATGGTTCAGACGCACTCAACAATCCAGACGGTGATGGTTATGATATCAATATGGATGGCGTGCTATCAATGGATGAGCAACTGGTAAATTGGCTCGAGTACCATCTTAAAGATCAGATAATATACTTCGATTCCACAGAGTCAGGAATGGATTTCCCCAACGGATTCGTCACAAACCTATCACACTCTTCATGGCAAGGACTCGCTCCAGGCTCCTTTGGTGAGTCCACCAGTACTGCATACCTCAGCTTAGTTAATGGAACCACTGTGGAAGATGTCGGTTCTGGAAATCCACTTTCTTCCGACTCAGATAGAGATGGAATGCCAGATGGTTGGGAGTACTATCATTCACGATGGAGTTTGTTTGATGAGAAATGGACTCTGAATCCAGTAGATGAAAGGGATCAAGATGGCGACCCCGATGGAGATGGGATGAATAACTGGGAAGAATACAATTCAATAGATGGAAATCTCAGTGAGACGGACTCTCTTGTCACATCACCTCAATTCTACTTACTGAGCGTAGGAGGAGAGCTGCTTCCTACTCCATGGCTTTCAGCAGAGTCAACATACTCTTTCGGATATTTCCTGTCCGACGATCAGAAGAATCTAACCGGACTAACAGCTGATCCAAATAATCCAGATACAGACGGAGATGGTCTTCTAGATGGGATCGAATTAATTTTTACAAGATGGAACTCAACTGATTCCGTATGGACATTAAATCCCCTAGTGTCTGGTGACGGATATTATGATTCGGATTTAGATGGAATCACCGATCAAGTTGAACTGAATCTTACAAACAATAATCCTGCTAACGGGGCTCTCTCTCCTCCAGATGCCCCTAGGATGTGGGAAGAGGCTGACTCCATAGATCCATCTGAGGCCAATAATAGAGTATTCAGGATTTTGTTTGGAAAGGAAGGAAAGGCTCAATTAGCCATGGAGCAATACCAAGATTGGCTCTCGGGTAGTCCAGCAAAACCACTCCTATCTGCTCTTCTAGGAATATCAGATCCAAATGACGTGGATACTGACAGAGACGGGATGAGTGATGGGTATGAGTATTGGTTCACACAGTGGAATCTCGAGCAGAACATATGGGAGATGAATCCCTTAACAGGATCTGATGTTTCTAGGGATTCGGACGATGACTCCTACGACTGTGATGGGAATGGTCAGATTTCAGACTCGGAGTCATTTGATAACTTGGCAGAATATGAGTCTAGAATTTATGGAAAAAAGATAGCTGTGGATACAATCCCAAATGAGACCGGTCTGGTCTCGTATGGTGCTGATGCCATTAATGCATTCACCGGAGAGGTGGGAATGTCGTATGATGCCGCGTTTGGCCAGCTGTATGACATGTTCAAAAGCAAGAGTCTGGAATCCTCGGATAGAATGGGTCTAATCAATTCCTTACATCCGGACAATTTCAATATCAGCCTAGCCGGAGTTAGCGATCCCACGGATGATGATTCAGATCTTGACGGAATGCCTGATGGTTGGGAATTTTGCTATTCGGTATATGGAGAATTCCTGCCTGTTAATGACTTCAGGTGGTCGCTAAATCCAATAAATCCATTGGACGTAAACTATGATCCCGACTCTGATGGATGGTTCGATAGGGAAATCACTGACGTTCCCGCGCCTCAAGGAACATGGGAGTCAAGGCAGTTCTCAGAGTACGAACTGGGAGGACAGATTCCCCAAGGAGTACAGTCTCTATTGTTCTCTAATTTGATGGAGTACAACAACGGTACACACCCATTGGATGATGACAGCGATGACGATTCCAGCGTAATGAGGCCTGTTTTCACTAATGGTGTAGTCACGTCTTATGTCAAGGACTCCAATCTATCTGATGGAAGAGAGGTGTTCAAGTACGGAACTAACCCATTGGACAACGATACCGATGGAGATATGATGCCAGACTTTTACGAGTATTACAGAGGTTGGAACGAGACAAATGATAACTGGTCTTCCTGGTTGCAAATTTCAGTTGTTTGGCATCAAGTTACTTCTGTAGTTTGGAAACCAGTACAGGTTTCTAACGGATTGATTACTAGGCCAGTTCTAGAGTGGGCGTGGTTCACTCATGATCCGACAGATCCCTCCGATGCTGGCCAAGATGCAGATAATGATGGTGCTTGGGACTGCTCTGGAGGGAGTTGTATTTACCAGCCATACAACAACTTCCAAGAATACTTCGGAGTAGTCAATGCTTCGATGTCCTCTCCTTCTCTGGTCAGAGCATCGAATCTTGTTGACTGTTCTGGAGAGTCAGTATCTGAGTGGTGGCAATTAAGGGAGAGCCTCTTGGGGACCTGCTCTGGGAGCTCGTCCATATCAACTAATTATTTCAGGATGAATAAAATTAATGACAATGATAGACTTTATGCGTTGGTAATCAACGACTACGACCTGGACTATGAGGATGTTGATAGTAGTAATGATTTAACTTCGCTCAACGGCGAGTGGACGGATACATTCAACAGGATTGCAGGAGACCAGTATCATCTTCCAAATATTTTCCTTGGAGAGTACGTGTATGGTTGGTGGATCCTCGATATCGATGGCGATCAGATTGCAGACGGTACAGACCCTACCAATTGGGATACAGATGGAGATTGGCTAAACGATCACTTTGAGATTGAGGATGATTTACTAGATGGCATAAGGGGTAATAGTGGTTCGCCGATCAGGTACGATGACAGGTCAACCTAGTACTATCAAAAAATAATCCCGGGAATAGTTATGGATAAACAAGACGGACAAATACCAAGCATATCCTCACCTACGGAGGAAAAGCTTCTGTTCCTTCAGGAGAATATGGTCAACTTCATCAATCAATACGGTCAACCTGTGATAGAGGTGTCATTGGTAATTTCAAAATATATCCGTATTATAGTAAAAAAGCTCGAAGAAAAGGCATTGAATAGTAATGAGGAGCTTCCCGAAGACCTACTCTCTCCCAGGCCAGTAGAATCCTCTGGTGAAGATCCAGTCATGGACTCATTCCCCCTGGAGAGGATACTGAAATCCGTGGATCAGGATAGAATGGATATTCTCGACACAATCATTCGAACCATATTGAATGAGACGGAATTGCCTTTCATTCCAGCACTAGCTGTCCTCAGAGATTGGGAGCATGTTATCAGGACACAACTGGCAAAGGCAACTAGCCCAGGCCATCTTTTCAGCCCACTAAAACTACCTGATAATTTCTGACTATCTGGTCCTGGCGACAATGCCACTAGATACCCACCATGCGTCAAATATGGACCAAACGAATAGAACTGGCCAGAGGAAGATAGACAAAATTAATGGAAACTGTATTACGAACCAACCTGCAGATTTTCTATGCTGACGATTGAAGTGCTGTCCAAGGAATAAAAATGGAACTAGAGATAGCAAAACTGCAACCAATGGCCTTAGTGCGCCCCAAGGACCAACTCCTCCACTCAACTCCTTCCAGATGACACCAATTACGCCAATTGCAGTAACCTCATCCTCCTCCTCTTCAGCAGGTAGAATCACCACGTATTCGTTTTCCATCATACCTTGGAAGATGTCGATATGAATGAATGTGACTGCTAATAGACCCAAAAAGACAACCGTTGACCCCCTCTCGCTTACTTCATGGAGAAAAAGAGGATTCTACTCACGGGCTTTGAACCATTCTCGGGCCTAGATATCAATGAGTCCTCAGAGGTTGTAAAATTAATTCTAAATGCGGGGTTACAAGATATTGAAATTATCCCTAGTATCCTATCTGTAGATGAAGAAGGAACTGAATCCTCATTGGATATTCTCAAGGCCATGGAATTCGACGCAGTAATCCATTTAGGCCTATCCAGAGATTCCGGGAAGATACTGCTTGAGAGATTTGCAACAAACATGATTTCAATGGAACTCCCGGATAATTCTGGCAGGGTCGTAAAGGGCTCTAAGATTCTAGAAAACGCGCCTGAAAGAATCGAGACTACAGTAAGCATACATAATTTTGATGAGGAATTTGAACAGGATAAAGATGTTCAGTGGAGTCATAGTGCTGGAAGCTACGTGTGTAATGAGACGTATTTCAAGACTCTATCTGGTCTCTCAAACTCTACTATTCCCGTACTCTTCATCCACCTGCCAAAGATGTCAGAAATTTCTCTCGATAGGCAGGTGGAGGTTGTCTCAAGAGCAATTATGCTAATGGTCACAAGGCCAAAATTGACAGTAGTAGGCGGCATGATAAGAGATCTGAACGGGAGTATTTTGGCTTGTATGAGGCCAGAAGGGGACGCATGGTCAGGTTGGTGGGAGTTCCCAGGAGGAAAGGTCGAGGGGAATGAGTCACTCAAAGATGCATTATCTAGGGAGATAATGGAGGAGCTAAGTGTTAGAGTATATCCCAGATCAAAGGTTTGCGAGATCAATCATAGATACCAAGACAGGGATGTCAATCTCCATATTTTTGACTGTGGTATTGTAGATAGGAAAGACATTGTCCTCTTGGAGCACGATGAATCAAGATGGTTGTCACAAGAAGAGCTCTTGGATGTAAAATGGCTACCTGCCGATCTTCCTACTATTGAAGAGTGGTACAGAGAGGGAATTCCCAACTCTAGTCCGCCCTAATCGAACCACTCTCTCGGGCTTCCATCTTTGTGCATTGATAATTCATCTCCTACGCCACGTGGAATCTCTCTTCTGCCCTCATGCCAAGTGGCTGACTCCAACCATTCAATTAGGCCAACTCCGGTAATGGAGATATCAATACTCCCTCCAATTACTCTTTCACCAAGAGTGAAAGATACCTTGCCAGCCAGTGAAGCCAACCTGGAGATAGTAAAATCGCAGTTTTGGTCATCCTCCTCCATGGTCATCGCATCTAACGCGGTATCGAGGATAGATTGATTCCTAATGGCCTCCAGAAAATGATCCATTGAAGATGAAGTACCATATATTATCTCTGGATTATTTTTAGATGGAAAACCACTTTCCCTGTTAATAATTTCAGGCGACCAGTCAGGAAACAATGATTTTACAGATTGAATAACTTTGTCTAAATCCTCATACGGTTGCAGGGTGGTTGAAATCTCAATCTCCCTAATCATGTCTCTTCGAGTACAACGAAGCTGAAAGTTTTGTTCATCCTTACTCATATACGCGAATGATTCAAATGAGAAATTTCTGGTGGGCGTATATGTCGGAACGTTCCTCTGCCATCTCACTGGCTTTGTTACTCGCACCAACGTTATGCGTCGTAGCGATTAGATTCGGATTGCCGGCTCTTGAGGAGGTGATATCTGAAGATTTCGCATTGGAAATTTCCATTCACGCAATTGCTCTTTCAATGGGCGCATTGATGCTTTACAGATATCTCAGGGTAGAAGATCATGAGTTTCATAGATCTCGGGCAATCAGAAGA
>CEWK01028943.1_pt1 | contig 31770 bp, 25 predicted proteins | sample 531431 | NCBI WGS metagenome assembly CEWK01 (sample SAMEA2623059, study PRJEB7988) | marine metagenome | isolation source: saline water (ENVO:00002010), including
TCTCAATGATAGAAGCGATGCTAGCTCATCCACAGACATCGACCTACCCGAACCGAAAAGAATTGCTTCTAGCAAGGTTGACAGGTTTGTTCCCTCATTCATAGGACCTCACTCCCTTGACCTCTCCGGGGTGGAGCTTAGCAGTCAGCTCTGAGAAGCTCTCTTCTCCATTCCATAGCGGGACTAAAGTTACCTTGCCATTCCTACCCGGTTCCTGAGACAATTCGGTATATCCCCTATTTGTCAGGAAAAGAGCGGAGACCAATGCTGTTACTTGGGCCTCTGCTTTTGCTTCCCCGTGTTCGATTCCTGAATCTAAAGCCATCGACATCAACTCTTCCGATACATCTTGCAGACCTACAGGTTTATTTTCGGAGATGGCCCTGTTTCTCAATGCGTTCCAAGTCCTCTCTAGATCTCCCTCCAAATCCTCTACGTGAAGGCTTCCTTTGAATCTCTCACGAGCGGTTGAAAGGGCGTCGCGTCTCTCCTTGGCTATTCGTTCCCTAGTCCTTTGCTCCTCGGCCAGCCTTCCAGCATCCTGCAATCCCATCAACAGTTCACCCAGAGTAACAGGGCGTCCTTCATCGCGATGTACCCTGCCTTCGAAGATGGTGGGAAGAACCTCATCTGCTGCGCCAGATAATACCCCTACTGAAAAGTTGTAATCATCATCATCGAAATCAGTTTCCCAACCGCCTTCGAAATCCCATGTATCCTCCTGGTCAAAATCGAAGGCTCTCTCCTGCTTCTCGATTAGTGTTGAAGCTTGGTTCCTCAGAATTGACCACGCCATTCTAATCAATCTTCCACAAGTAGGCAAATCTATGTTCTCGGATCTCTCTATCCTAGTTGAGAACATTTCCAAGAAGCTAGACAGGTCTACATCCCATGGATCCAAATCATTACTCTGGAACATCTGAAAAACTAATGCTACTGACCTATCAAATGGGTCGATTAGAAATTGATGCTCTGCCTCCTCCAGACCTGCTAATTCGGAGATTCTATCTAGATACTTGCTAGTTGCCAAGTCGGGCTCTCCCCCTAGTAGCCTCGAGACGATATCGTCTCTCATTGCTTGACCATCTAGAACCGTCATCTTCACACCTCATTAGCATCGACTTGTTGATGCATTGAGTCCTCCATGACCTCTTCAATATCTTCTTTATCCTGGAAAATTACCCTTTCTTTTTCATCGATATCTTCAGTCCATTCGCCGGTCCTCTCCCTCAGGGAGTCCATTACCGAGTCTGATTCCTCGGAAGAATCTGTTTCATAGCCATCAACCTCCGTGTCGATTCCTGCTCTTTCTGCCAGACCTCCCAAGCTGACAGGCGTTTGGAGAGGTTCGGGAACTTTAGGCATCTCACGTGGGTCTGGCAAATCTGGCATTGCATCTTTCTCAGCCTTCGACTCCTCTTGGGCCCTTTTCTCAGCCTCAAGCTCCTCGCTGAGTTCTATTGCCGCTGCCCTATCGAAGTCTGTAATCCTCCTGCTACATCCATCTCCAGCATGGGTAATACCAATGTGATGATCAGCTAGAGAAAGACTGACCTTCCTCAGTGTTACCATGATGAACTGGGCCCTCTCACTCCTTATCCTACATAGGGTAGCGATTCTACCTGAATTGAATGGATCCAAGTTCTGATCTACTTCATCGAAGTAGTAAAATGGACTCGGTTCGTAGTCTTGGATAGCAAAAATTAGTGCAAGCGCGGCCATTGACTTCTCCCCTCCGGATAGTGCTGATCTACGCGTGTTTCTGCTCTTCCCCGGAGGTACGCAGGCCATCTCTAGACCACCCTCGAAAGGATTCTTCGAGTTTTCCAGTCTTAGTTTTCCTGATCCTGAGGGCTGTAGAATCTCATAGACTCTGCTGAAGTTATTGTTAACATGCTCGAACACAGTCATAAATCTGGTTTTTCTCTCATCTTCTAGCTGTTCGGCAATGCTGACCAAATGATCCCTACGAGATCGGAGAGTCTTGCCATCTTCGACAAGGGCAGCTATTCTCTCAGCTGTCTCGTCATACTGGTCAATAGCCAGCATATTCACATTACCAAGGTTGCCGAGACGGCGTTCGAGCCCCTGCATCGCTCGCTCCGCCTCGGCAATGGTAGGAAGTTGGATATCTTCGGAAGGAATAGCCACACCAGCATCTGCTAGTTCCTCTGCTGTCTCTTCGGCCAAAGTGGTCTTCTGACTTATCTGTGAGTTTAGTTCATCGATTCTCGACCTCAGAGTTTCTCTTTCCTTAGAGAGCTGGTCCAGAGAAGCTCTGAGGCTTGCCCTCTCACCCACAAGCTCATCTCTCCTGTTCGTCAGGATTTGATGCTCTTCATCGAATTGCTCTGATTTACCCTTTAGCTCGATTAACTCGGATCTAGCTGTAGAAATAGATGACTCAAGTTGAGATATTGATTGTTGTGCATTATTAATCTCCTCCTCTTGCTTGGAAATCCTTATTTCAATATCTGAGACTCTCTGATCCATCAGAACAATTTGACTCTCGTTTGTTAATATTGAGGATTCGCAAGATAGCTTAGTTCTCTCGGCTTCAGTCCTCTCTCTTTCGGCGGACCTGAGTATCTCCGAAAGGTGATCGGGGGTGTTGTCTTGAAGAGCCTCCGCGGCATCACTTCGATTCTGAAGAGCTGCCTCGAGGAGTAATCTGGCTTGTTCTGCCTCTGTTTTCTTAAGGGACTTGGTATTTTCACATGTTTCAAACTCGGATCTGGAGGCCATCATCTTATTCTCTATCTCCGATAGTGATTTAGTAGCCCTATCCATATCGGCTTTCCAGTTCCTTAGTTTGACTGAGTGATCACTCCCGTCGACATTGTTAATTCTATTTCTGAGATCCTGAAGATTAAGCATTGTCTCTCTTAACGCTGCGTCGACCGTGGAGTAGAGTAGGTTTGACTCCTGGACCAATCTTTCATGCTTTTCAACACTAGAATGCCCACCTGCGCTTCCTCCAAATGACGGGCGATTTCCACGAGATTTAGATCCCCCAGTCATAGCACCTGAGCTCTCAATCAGTGAGCCATCCAGAGTCACCATTCTGACTCCTCCCATATTATTTCTGGCCACTTCCATAGATTGGACAAGGAGTGTGTTCCTACTGGCATAGACCACTGCGATCTCTACCTCTTGGTCATAGTCCAGTAAATCTTGAGCGAATCCAATTATTCCAGGGTTTCTGGCTACGAGAAGTGTTCTTCCTTGAGGCCTAGATACTTTGAGCTTGTTTAGAGGGAGGAATGTAGCCCTTCCTCCACTATTCTCCCTTAACCACTTGATACACTTCGCAGCGACCTCATCATCCCTGACGACAATGCTTCTCAGGCCGTTTCCTAGTGCAGTGGCTAATGCTTCCTCGTGGGACGGTTCCTTGGGAGACGTAAGTTCGCCTAATGTACCCAAGATTCCAGAAATCTGACCACTCTCCCTGAGTCTTGTTAGGGCAGCGATAGTGACGGCTGAACCAGGAGCTGATGACCTTGCCTCTTGACGTGCTTTTGCTTTGCTGAGCTCCCTTTCGGCATCTCTCAGTCTGATCTCTGCTCTGTCCCTGTCTGATCTCAATTCAGATTCTTGCTTTTGGAGACTCCTTAGATCATCGGCCAACGAGGACCTGTCAGATTCAGGTCCTTTTTCACGGATGTCATTACCGATTAATTCAAGATCGTCCTTGATCATAGTTGATTCTTCGAACTTTTCCTCGAGATCCGCTAAGTTCTCGGACGCCAGCTGTGATGCTTGCTCGGCCCTATCTGACTCAAGTTGAGCCTTTGCGTACGAATCTTGAGCCTCAGAAACCCTCTCACTGGCCTTTCCTAGTGCCCTGTTTAGATCTCTAGCGAACTTGTCGCCGGATTCTATTGCCTTTCTAGCTTCTGCCTCTTTCTTGGCAGAGTCAATTAGAGACTGTTCTGCATCTTCTAGAGATTTCTCAGCAGTATGGAGCTTTTCATTGGCTTCATTTTTCGCCCTCCTAGCTCTTTCCAGTTCTTTTTTGAGAGTGGAAATTTCCTCATTTGAGTTTGAGATTATCTTTCTCTGATCTCCAATTCTATCAGAGCCTGTTTCTATCTCGATCTCGTGTTGCCTGATACTCTCCATAATTCTCTGAGCGTCTCCAGCCAGAGCTTTTCTCAATTCAGACTCGACTGAGACTAGCTCAGTGTCGAAAGAGTCTAGTTTCTTATTTCCCTCTGCTAGTGAAGAACCCAAAGATTTTACTTTCTCCGAATAATTCGTCCTCTCATTTCCAAGAAGGCCGACCTCGTCAAGACGATTCCTGTATCTGGATTGATATAGGGTTACTCGGGAATTGTCGAATTCCTCCTTGATTTCCTTGTACTTGAGAGCTTGCTCTCTCTCCTTGGAAAGTTGTTTGAGTTGTTTCTTCTTATCATCCTCGAGAAGATCTATTGTCTCTATGCTGCTCTCGACGTGCTTTCTCTGAGTTGTTGCTCGTCGAATTTCATCGTCATATGCTGTTACGCCGGCTACGTCTTCCAGAACCCCTCTTCTCTTGTGTGGAGTCATTGTGGCTAAATTGGTGACGTCGCCCTGGAGTACTATGTTGTAACTGTCCCCTCTGAGTCCAGCTTCAGCAAGGACTCTCCGCATCTCAGTAGCACTAGACGGCTTGTCTCCGATTCTGAAAGATGAGATCGGGTCTCCCTTTCTGTTCAGCCTAACGGATCTGGTGAAGGACACCTCATCTTCCTCAATCCTCAGCCTCCTCCTGCCGTCTTGTTCAGCCACATTGGCAAAAACGAGGGTTACTGACATGTGCCTGGCGGCCTTCCCCCTGCCTCCTCCATTGAAGATTAGCTCGGAGACGTTTGAGGCCCTGAGAGCCTTAGTTGACTTGGGCCCCAAAACGAACTGTATGGCGTCGCCGGAGTTGGACTTGCCACTCCCATTGGGACCGGTTATAGCGGTGAATCCCTTGTCAAAGGGAATTACCATCTCTCCGCCAAATGATTTGAAGTTCTCGACTTCTATTCTTTTTAGATGCATCCCATCACCTTAGTATCGGGAAAAATTTTCGCCGACACCAGTCAAGACCTCCCTGCCTTTATGCCTATCAATGTTGAGGCTTCCTCTAGTTCGGCACAACGGTTCGGAGGCATTCGCCCATGCGCCGTGGAGAATCGGTAATGGAGAAGATTCTAGGGTGGATCCTCGTGGGTATCTTGTGAGCGACGAGCAAGGAGAAGTGGATCTCGAGCAGGTTGATGTGGCAGTGGTAGGTTCTGGCATAGCAGGGCTGTTCCTAGCGGTAGAGTGCGCTAGATCTGGCCTTAAAGTAGCGGTTGTTACCAAGAAGGAGGTTTCTATGTCATCTACAAATTGGGCACAGGGAGGGATAGCAGGAGTACTGGACCCCAATGATCTAGAGGGTTTGGAGTCACATGTCAAGGATACGCTGGATGCAGGTTCTGGACTATGCGATGAGTCGGTGGTTCGAAGTGTTATCACCGACGCGTCGGATAGAATTAGAGATTTGATTGGCCATGGGGTACAGTTTGATCATAACTCATCTGGGGAATATGACATGGCAATCGAGGGAGGGCATAGTGGAGCCAGAATTTTTCACACTAGAGACAGGACTGGTGCCGAAATTGAGCGTGCTTTGACAGAAGTGGCTACTGATGAGTCCGATACAAATCTAACGATATTAGAGAACTGGATGGCTGTAGATCTAATTCAGAGGTCCCACGGTGACCCCATGCAAGGAGTATCCGGAGTATGGTGCTTATCTCCAGAGGGAGTCGTTTGGACACTTCCCTCGAGGGTCGTAGTTCTAGCAACTGGAGGTGCGGGTATGATGCATAAAGCAACGACTAATCCTTCAATTGCCACAGGAGATGGAGTTGCCATGGCAAGTAGGTCAGGCGCAGATATTAGGGATATGGAATTTATTCAGTTTCATCCGACAGCCCTACACTCCAATAATCCCAGACCATTTCTGATAACTGAGGCATTGAGAGGTCACGGAGCAGAACTCATGACAATTGAGGAGTATTCCGTCTGGAAGACAAATGGTGCTGATATTGATCCTTCTAAGCACTCATTCATGCTTAATTACTCACCAATGGGCAGTCTTGGAACTAGGGATGTAGTAGCCAGAGCAATTGATTCCGAGATGAAGAGATCGGGGGATCCGCACGTACTTCTTGTTACCGAGCACTTGGATAAGGGCGACCTAGAAGTCTCATTCCCTACTATTTCCAGAAGATTGCGAGAGGAGGGGATAGAGATAGGAGTTAGTCCGATTCCAGTCACTCCTGCCGCGCATTACATGGTAGGCGGAGTTGCGGTGGACGGACTTGGAAGAGTTGAGTATGAAGGAACTCCGATGCCTGGTCTTTATGCAATAGGAGAGGTTGCTCGTACGGGCCTTCATGGAGCCAACAGGCTTGCTTCAAACAGTCTTCTAGAGGCCGTTGTTTACTCGGGAAGAGCGTCCAGAGATATTATTGAGAGATGGAAAAGTGGGGATCTTGGGGACTTCATTGGAAGACTCCCAAGATGGAGATCGGAGGACCTAGGACTACTGATTGAGAATATGCCACTTATCACAGACCTAGATGCCTTAAGGGCAACAATGACTCAGGATGTGGGCCTAGTGAAGAGCGATTACAGACTAGAGCGGGCTGAGCGAAGAGTTGAGCATATTGAGAAAGAGGTAACACGATACTGGAAGAGTTGCAAACCAACTCAGGAGTTGATTGAACTACGTAATCTAGTCCTAGTTTCCAAATTGGTCGTTGATGCATCGAAGTCTAGGAGGAATAATGTTGGGCTTCACTTTAACATGGATCTTGTTTAATCCCTTTGGGAGGACATTTCCACCCCTTTGACCAATGCCATAAGCATCGAATTAAGGGGGGTCGGTATTCCGAGCCCTTCCCCCATCGTAATGATATATCCACAAAGAGATTCTATTTCCGTCTTCCTCCCAGCCATCAAATCCTGTAGCATCGAGCATCTGTTTTCTGAGGTTGATTCTACTACTTCGATTAGTAGGTCTTGCATTTCTGAGTCATGAATTTCGATACCTGAAGCTCGAGCAACAGATAGTGATTCCTCAAGAAGTTCTTGTGACTGCTCCCACAGATCACTCCCCAGTAGGGCTCCATTCCTGACTCCTGATATAGCACAGATAGGATTTATTGCTATATTGATCAGAAGCTTTTTCCAAATTGATTTGGAGATGTCCTCAGTCCATGTTGGCGAAAGACCAGCGTTATCTAGTGCACTTACCAGGGAAGACATCACCTCATTGGGAAGCCCTCCCTCCAGGGCCCCTAGCGTGATTGACCCCCTTCCAACCCAGTGTATCCCATCAGCGCCCCTCCATGCTCCGTGAGTAGTCGCCCCACCTAGGGTCCTGGATCTACCTAATCTGTTTGAAATCTGCTGAGCATGCCCCATTCCGTTTTGGATACTAATTGCAATCCCCGCATCAGATAGAATCTCATCGGCAATTTGAGAGAGAATTGGTGTTGAGTATGCCTTGCCACAGATAATAGCAGCGTCACAGCTACCGACAACGGCTTCGGGTAAAGGGCCCGCCTCGCTGTCCACTAACGTATATCTGTCCGGAGGGATGGACTCAATAACGCCTTCGGGAGTATGTATAACTAAACCTTCTGAAGACAAAATCTGTGCAGATGGGCCTCGTGAAACAGCCACGATTTCTACGTCTGTATCGGCTAGTCCGGCTAAGATGATTCCTCCTATTGAGCCGATTCCAAGAACGCCCACTCTCATTGCCAGTTCTCCCTTATGTCCGAGTAAACAGTTATTCTCGATTCCTCAGGAACGACCCAGACAACTGCTACATAACCGGGCTCCGTGATGCTCAGTGTGATATTGGCATCTGAGTATGCTGATATTGAGTCGGGGGCCTGGATGTCCCACAATTCTCCAGGAGGGCCCGATGCAGAGACGAATATTGGAAGGGTCTCATTCTGAAGATTGCTGATATGTATGACACTCGAGCCGAAAAACGAAGACCCGTTTCTCAATCCTCCGGGGGATACCCACAGTTCTGGTCCGTTAGATATCAAAAAGGAAGAGACCATTGTATTAGCATCGCATACTACTAGCCATCCGCCTTCTTGAACGACTAATGAGCCGTTTCCTGTATATTCATCGGGTAGTTCGATGAAGGAGTAGTCACCCATCGTCCTATTCCAACTAATGTTGGGGTCAACTTCTGGGAAGTCGGTTTGCGTTGGACAGAAAGGGGCGGTGGACTCAACGAGTCCTACTGAGTGCCCAGAAAATATCTGAGGTATCTTGAGTGTACCTTCCATTGAGTTAACTAGCGGGGAGGTCTTCTCGATTGGAGTCCTCCAGGAGCTGGTGTTTCCATCATCCCACGTGATTGTTAAGAGGGGTCCGAGGTGCCTCCCTAAATAGTCTGAAGGACCACTAATTGACGCCCCATTTACCCCCAAAAGACAGATCTGATTATTTCCTTGAGCGATAGCAGAATCATTGAGTGGAGACCATCTGGGGTTTGAGATTGAGACATTTCCCGAGGACTCATCTTCAATGATGAAGTTAGTACAGATTACCGGCTCTTGGAGAGTTCCCGTGAGCTCCCAGACGGCTCTGTCCTGATACCTTCTCGTATCCGGGATTATAGTAATCACATGTTCCTCATAGTGCCCTGAAATTTCCGAGAAGATTCTGATATTGGCGGTTCTATTATCCAGTAAAACTGAGTTTTCCGCTGATATGGTGACATTTATGAGACCATTTTCATACTGTGTGACTCCATCAATTCTGCATGTTTGAGAATCATAGTTACAGTCAGAATCAAGAACAAGTCGCGTTTCTGTTCCTTCGATTCTGAATTGTACCCAACCAGATACTGGCATTACTCCATCTGGGGATATCTGCAGAGGAATTATGGTATCCTCTCCCACGGAGTATCTGACCTCGTCTGGCCATTCAGAGGTCTCGATCCCCTCGTCCCATTCTGAGATTCCATAAGCCCCGTCTATTCCGGGGAATGCCACTACAAGTATGAAAATCATAAGTGCCAGTATTTGATTCCTGGAAATATCGTCCAAGCCCTTGGATTCGTCTACAACAAATGGATCTAAGATTGGAGTAGGGCTAAATCTTCTCCAGACTGCTATTGTGGCGATTACCAACCATGGAAACCATGGGTCGGCGGAAAAAACGAGAACCATGAAAAATAGTGTAGAAGCGAAAATCAGAGTTTGCTTCTCATCTGAAAGAAGGTCCTCTGGACCCATTATTGCATGGAGAAGATGGTCCCCCGGGAAACCTGGGACTGGTAACAGCATTATCCACGAGACTGTACAAAGTCCAAGACCTGCAATCGCCAGCGGATCTAGCCACTGGAGTTTTATGTCCAAATTCTCTATTATGCCTAAAAATTGAAACATCTCTAGGATGGAGTTGCCACTCAATACCATCGGGGGGGAGTTCAGAGGAGGGGGCTGAGTAGAAGTGATTGATACCCCCACTATGGTCATTATGATGCCTGAAAGGAACAAAACCAATGGTGAAGTAACCTCTATCAGACCTAACGCCCTTCTGTTGGGAATGGGGACCTGATCAGACCTCCTTTGTGAGATGAACCCTGCTATTCCGAACGGCCATACAGGTTCGGAGATAGGGAAGGCCAGAGGGGTCAATTGGCCAATGGAAACTCCATATCTTAACGCAACTCTTCTTCTCGCCTCACTGGCAAGTAATATTGTGATTGCTAACGGAATTGAGAATCTTGCGCACGAATCAGCAATGATTGGAATGCCAAAACTTAGTTCAGGATCATTCCTTAACAATAGCCCAGTACCTGCCACTGTCATGAATGAGAACATAGTTATCCAGATTACTACCTGTTGCCAGCGAGGCATTACGAATACGCCTGTAGGTAGTTCTACGACGCTCATAACAGGTGGGTTTCCCCTATCCAGGAGGCCTATCATTCCTAACTTCTCAAGGTGTGAATTCATGTCCAGTAGGCATTCACTCACGGACTTCCCATCAATCCCATTTACTCTCCAAGAGTATTCCCCTGACTCGACTTCACCAAGGACAAAATACCTAGATGAAATGACTTGTATTAAGTCCCTCTTGCTCCAAGTCTCAGTATCGATTTCGAGCCTTTCTGGCTCCGACTCTGAAGCTGTCACGGCTAATGCAAGAGGAGGTATGATTTTACCCCTCGCTTCGGGAGTTCTTGCGTCTACTTGTTCTTGAAGCGCTTGAGTCGAAAGGTTTCCTCTCTTTCCATCTCTTCAAGTCTGAGCTGTATGAAAGTCTGCGCCTCCTTCATCTCAGGGATTACTTTGAACTCAAGAGCATTGACTCTACGTTTTGTAGCCTCGATCTCTTCTAGTAGCCTCTTTAGTGTGGCCTCCATCTCCGCCGCTTTGACGACCTTCTCAATCAGAAGTGAGTAAGAGTCTGCTGCCTCATCGATATAAGGGGAGCCCCCTATGAGTCCCAAGCCTCTATCTTCTGTAGAAAGTTTGAGATTTTCACCGTCCACCTTCGGTACCACGACTCCCATAATATTCCTGCGAGAAACACTGACTTCTGGTCTCTTGGATGCTGCTATAGCCGCACTCTTGACTGAAAGCCCGCCCTCGATTGAAGATGCTAAGCTGATTGCCTGAAGCGCATCCCTGTAAGTTCCGACAAGTTCCTCCCTAGCTGAAATCATCTCAGACAGTAGAGTTCTGAATTCATGAAACAGGCCGTCCCTTTTCATTTTTAGAAGATTGTACCCACTACTAGTCTGCTTAATGCGTCGCTTTAGATTGATCAACTCGGACCTAGTTGGCTTTATGTCCAGAGCCATACTATAACCTCAGAATTACTCCTCTTCCTTTCCTGACTTCTCATGTGGATGATACTTATCTATCCACTTTTGATCCAGTCTGACGAGGTACTTGGTATCGATGTTAGACAGTAGATTCCAGGCTAGGTCTAGAGTTCCCTCACTGATCGACCTGTCCTCATCCCTACTCTGCCTTAGGAATTGATCCTCGAATATATCTGCGAATTTCAGAAGTTGGAGATCACGCTCGTTGAGTGCATCTTCACCGACAATTGCCACCAGTCCCCTGAGCTCTTTCCCTTGAGCATAGGCGGCGTATAGTTGGTCGGAGACAGACTTGTGATCCTCTCTGGTCTTACCGTCTCCTATTCCAGCATTCATCAGCCTGCTCAAAGACGGGAGCACATTGATAGGGGGGTATATGCCCTTCTGATGAAGCTCTCTCGAAATAACAATCTGCCCCTCTGTGATATATCCTGAAAGATCAGGTATTGGGTGAGTAATATCGTCACCAGGCATAGTCAAAATCGGGAATTGGGTTATAGAGCCTTTCTTGCCCTTCACCAATCCAGCTCTTTCGTACAGCATGGCAAGATCAGTATACATGTAGCCAGGGTAACCTCTCCTTCCGGGAACCTCTTCCCTGGCAGCTCCAATTTGTCTAAGAGACTCACAGTAATTGGTCATGTCGGTGTATATCACCAGAACGTGATAATCATGCTCAAATGCGAGATACTCAGCAGCAGTTAAGGCTAGTCTTGGGGTAATCAATCTCTCCACGGCTGGGTCATCGGCTAGATTGACGAAGAGCGCGGAATTCTCAAGAGCACCGGTTCTCTCCAGATCATGAACGAAGAAGTTGTATTCCTCCGCGGTAATTCCCATTGCGCAAAAGACAACCACGAAATCATCATCGCTTCCAACCAGCTTGGCCTGACGGGCAATCTGCAGAGCGATGTCATTGTGAGGGAGACCACTGGCGCTGAAGATAGGGAGCTTCTGTCCCCTGACCAGAGATGTACATGCATCAATTGCAGAAATTCCGGTCTGGATAAATGACTCAGGACTCTGGCGCGAATATGGATTAATGGCTGCACCGATGATATCTGCCATATCGTCGGCGACGATGTCCGGTCCACCATCCCTGGGCCTTCCTGCGCCGTCCAAGATTCTTCCAATCAGTCCCTTGCTAACAGGTAGCTTGAAGACGTCTCCAAGGAACTTGACGCCGGTCTGTCTATCGACAGATGCGGTGCCCTCGAAAACTTGCACGATTACCTGATCGTCGGACGTATCCAACACCTGGCCATTCTTGATTGAACCATCGCTCAGCATTAGCTGGACGATTTCACCGTATGAAACTGGTTCAGTCTTGTTTAGGAAAACCAATGGTCCCTTGACGTCTGTAATGGTTCTGTATTCTTTTCCACTCATGTTATCACCTCTCAGTTAGCCTCCATACTAGCATCAATCTGCTTACTCATCTCGCTTACAAGATCGTTGATTCTTTCTGCATATCCTTTCTCGAACCTGCCTCTCATGAGATCGGTCCTTGCTGGTACGTTGACCACATCTTCCAATTGTCCACCGCCAGCGATTGCTTTCTTGGCTTCTTCCTGGAAAGTTAGGATGGCTTTTGCCATGTGGTACTGGAGATCAAGATCGCTGAATGTATCAACGTCGTGGAATGCATTCTGCTGAAGGAAGAACTCCCTAATCATCCTAGCAACCTCGAGGGTTAGTTGCTGATCGATTGGAAGGGCATCTGAACCTACTAGTTGGACGATTTCCTGGAGCTCCGACTCGATTTGCAACAAAGTACTGATTTCAGTTCTAACTTCGGGGAAGTCAGAAGCGATGTTGTCCCTATACCATTGGTCTAGAGCTTGCGGGTACAGGCTGTATGAATTTAGCCAATTAATTGCAGGGAAGTGCCTCTGCCTTGCTAGACCTGCATCTAGGCCCCAGAAAACCTTCACTATCCTCAGTGTACCTTGACTAACAGGCTCGGAAATATCTCCGCCAGGAGGCGAAACGGCTCCGATAACCGAAACAGAACCATCTGACCCTGCAAGAGTCTGAACTCTTCCTGCTCTCTCATAGAACTCAGCCAATCTGCTTGATAGGTATGCAGGGTATCCTTCTTCCCCAGGCATTTCTTCTAGCCTAGACGAAATTTCCCTCATTGCCTCGGCCCACCTACTTGTGGAGTCAGCCATTAGTGCTACATTGTAGCCCATGTCTCTGAAATATTCGGCGATTGTAATTCCTGTGTAAACAGAGGCCTCTCTAGCCGCCACAGGCATATTGGAAGTATTTGCTATCATGACAGTTCTATTCATCAGAGGTTTGTTCGTATTCGGATCGATGAGATGTGGGAATTCATCCAGAACCTCCGTCATCTCATTTCCTCTCTCGCCACAACCAATGTAAACGACAATCTGAGCATCCGACCACTTGGCCAGCTGTTGCTGGGTAACGGTCTTTCCAGATCCGAATGGACCGGGGATTCCTGCAGTCCCTCCCTTAGCTAGTGGGAACAAGAAATCCAGGATTCTCTGACCTGTAATCAGGGGAACATCCGGGGCATACTTCTGAACGAATGGTCGTGGGTGCCTTACAGGCCACTCTTGCATCATGGCTATCTCTGAGCCATCTTCCAGGACACATACTGTCTCTTTGATATTGAAAGTACCTGATTTGATACTTTTCACCTTTCCACTGACATTGGGGGGGACCATGACACGGTGCTCTATTGTCTCGGTCTCCTGGACAGTACCGATAACATGCCCGGAACTTACCTCATCTCCTTTGTCAACAGTTGCTTTGAACTCCCACTCTCTTTCCAAATCCAGACCGTCGGCATCCACACCTCTGGTGATGAATACGCCCATGGTCTCCTCAAGCTTGGGAAGAGGCCGTTGTATTCCATCGTAGATCTGGGTTAGTAGACCCGGGCCCAATTGCACCGAGAGGGTCTGTCCAGTTCTGATAACTGGCTCCCCTGGACTTATCCCAGACGTCTCTTCGTAAACTTGGATAACGGATTGATCCCCATGCAACTCAATCACCTCTCCCATGAGTCCCTCATCGCCAACCCTGACGACCTCATACATTCTTGGCGATATTCCTACTGCTGTCACAACTGGTCCGGAAATCCGGTAGATTAGTCCATTCTCATTACTCATTTATTTTCACTTCCTGTTAATTGCTTACTTCCAAAGGTCCACACCTAAAGCAGACTTGATGGACTCTCGAAGAGTGTTATCTTCTTGGGTCCCTATCCCCAAAACTGTTGGAGTGACACTTTCCGTCAACTGCAAGCGGAGTCTATCGGAAAGTTTGTTGAGATCTTCGTTATCTACCACTACAACCCCGATCTCGTCTTGGTTGAGTAGTGATTTAAGGAGCTCAGAAAGCTCTTCATCATTGGACGGATTATGCAGATTCTTCACCCCTGCTAACTGGAATCCGAGTGTGAATTCAAGAGGCCCTACTACTGCAATTTCCATTTTTTTCACCTCTAGTAATCCATGTGCGCTTCGATTACATCATCTGGCAGCCCTACTGCTTTACCGCGAACGAGTAGCCTGAGGTTTCGTACCTCGAGTGCCTTGCATTCGATGTAATGTATGATGGGGAATGGGGAAATTGGACTCAGATGAGAGAACTTCTTCAGAAGAGCATGCCTCTGATGAGACAGCAGTTCTGCGAATGGGTCCAAAGTACCCATTTCCTCAGATTTTCTCAGAGCCTCGTCAAATCCGGAGTCATTGAAGGAGTTACTTCTTCGAAGAGCTTCCAACAATTCATCATCATTTGTCGATTGACTGGCCTGTTTCATTACCGATGCATCTATTCTTCCACCTGGAATCACTATGGAGGAGCGTTTTTCCGGGGAAGTGTCCAGCCTAATTGCCCTGAGCTGATTAATGATGTTTCTATGATCGATTTCCATTCTGAGATATTTCAGTAGCTGGGGTTGCCCCTTTCCTGACTTTACTGCCTTTATGGCGTCAGAAAAGTACTGAATGTCAAGAGCATTTTCCATTTCTTCAAGGCTTAACTCGCCTTCTAACTTCGATAGGGTCCTTCCCCAAGGGGTTCCAGACATAGAATCTACTGCTTCTTGCAATCCTTCTGTAGATCTCACTATAGCTAGCCATGGAGCATTCCTAGAGTTCTCTGGAGGGAGAATCTGACTCTCGATGATCTCGTCAGAAGCCCCACCGTTTATGGCTCTGAGAACGGTCTTGGCTTTCTCATAGTCGAATCTTTCAACGTAGATTGCTACTAGTGATCTTAGATGCCCGTGACAGAAGCTCATAACTTGGTGTACGTCGTTGTCCATGTTGTGGAAAAGTGCTGCTTCTACAGCGTCTGCACCTGACATTCTCGAAGCATAGAGGTCCATCTCGGCCCTGTAACCCAATTCTCCGATACTGGCACCTATTGAGTCAGGACCCTGTTGGAGGAGTTGGCGCATCCTAGTGGAGTCTATCAGCGAGGCCTTCCTTGCCTTTGCTCTCGCTGAGGCGTTGTACACATTAGAACGCCCGGAACTCACACTAGCCATACCTTCACCTCTCACTCTCCGAATAGTGCTTTATTGACTGGCCCTAGATTAGCCTTCCATGCATCTTCTAGGAGGCTATCGAACCTGTAGTCCAAGACTACCGATCCGTCCTTGGACTCGAGTACAAAACCACCGAGTCCTTCTATGTCGTCCCCGAGAGTGAATTCAGATGACGAAAGTGCCTTTCTGTCTATTTTTACAGGCCTCATTACCATGTCTGATCCGGAGGAGCTAGCCTCCTTGACAAGAGACTGGATAATCTCATTCCTTCCTTCCAGGTCGGGTGATGAAACTCTATCTTTCACCGACTCCCATGTCATGTCTAGTTCTTCTCGTCGGGCGACAAGAGCTCTCTTTTGGTTGGCCTGCCTAGCTGCGGCGACCACTTCGATAGAAATCTGCTTGCTGTCCTTAGAAGCACGAGCCTCTACATCTGCGGCTGCTGAGGCCGCCTCGCTCTTGGCTAGGTCCTTGATCTTCTTAGCTTCGGCTTTGGCATTGTCGATTATCTGCTTAGCCTCGGCTTCAGCTTGCATGCTGATTTCATTGGATAGGGCATCTAGTGACATTTTCTTACCTCAATTATAGAATTCTCGATTCCAGTTCCGCTTAGAGCAGGAACAGTGCTAGGAAACCGAAAAGTACGATTGTCTCAGGTAGAGCAGTGAAGATTAGTCCGCTAACGAACTTGCTTGAGTCTTCTGATATCATGCCTACGGCGGCAGCTCCGATCGGGCCCTGGCTCATACCAGTTCCGATACCGCATAGTCCCAGTGCCAATCCAGCACCAAGCTTCTGCGCATCCCAATGTGCGGCTGCCGTCTGTACATCTCCCTCTTGAGCCGCGACCACAGATGCAATCATTGCAAACGAGGTCAGCACCATAAGGGAGCTCATTCCTTTCATCATGTTTCTTCTGTTCATATTTTTTCCTCCTTGTGTTTTCAAGCTAATGCTTGGAATCTGATCTGATCTATTCTACCTCCACGTATTTGGACTTCAGACCGAATGGTCTGAATTCCTCGCCACTTGAATCATAATACTGCCTCATCCACTCTACGAAGTGAAGTCTGGCGGCGTGGATATTTGGACTGAAAACGCCTAAGCCCCATGCAAAGGCTTGTACGGCCAACCAGCCAAGTAGTAGTAAAGGAATAGAAACAAAATCCATGGTGGATGCGTGGGCCATATCCTCCAGGATATGTGCGAGAGGCTCGAATAGCTTCTCATTGCCTGTCTCAGCTATCTTGACACCCACAATACCTACTGCGAATAGCCTGACATATGAAATCACCGTGGGCATCATACCAACTGCTTCAATGGGGGCCAATCCCACGTTAATCGGGAATGGCACTCCATGGTACTTGTAGAGAGTCCACATTAGCAGCACTACCGAGACAAGCACAATTCCGGCCCCTGGGAACATAAGTGCTTCAGCCTCTTCTGCACCAAGCCAGCCCTGATTGTCACCGAGGAATCCGTATGCAAACATCCAGCCCCCGATCAGCAGGGCCATCCAAGTACCCTTCTCAAAGAATGCACAAACGAGCCCTACCCCCCCGTGCCCGTTGCCGTACAGGAGGATATCCCTGAATCCGATGGCCAATCCCATTAGAATGTGGATGAATCCGACGTAAATGGTCAGGACTATCAGATCCTCTAGATGGGTCCCTACTCTATGGAAGGGGAATGAGAGTGTGATTCCGTAGCCTATATCTGCTACGGGCCCATATCCATGATCTAGATTTAATGGATAGAGACTTGCAAGGAATGCGACAGGAGAGAGATTTTCACTATACATATAATGCCCGGACGAGTCCTTCATGTAGCTTCCATCGGCATAGGTTAGCTTATCATAAAGGAAAATCTCCCATCCAGCAAACTCTGCATAAATGTAGCCGAAAATTAGAGTTCCTAATCCGATATATGTCAGGAACTTCCCCCCGAGCATCAGCATGTCATTGGTGCCAGAGTTCCTGATGACCATCCAGCCGACGCCCATGGTGATGAGGCCATATGCCATGTCACCGAGCATCATCCCGAAGAACAATGGATAAGTGAACATCATGAAAATGGTAGGGTCGATTCTTCCATAGGCAGGCCTTCCGACAGCATCGGTAAGCAGTTCCATCGGTTTGCTTGTGCTCCTATCCTGATACGCTATGGGTGGCATCTCCTGATGGTGGTGGTGGTCAGAATGACCGTGTCCACCTCCTCCAGCCACTAGCTCAAATTGATTTGCTTCTGTGTGAAGGCAGAATGGCTTGAGAGCATCCATGACTTCTTCTGCCCTGTTCATTACCAGCCAGCCATCTATGACGAAGGCGTGATCAGATACCGCGACCCTAGTGGGCGCAGTCAGCACGTCATGGTCCCTCTCAAGAACTTCTAGACCGCAAGCGAGTGCTTCCCCGTTTTCACTGACCCACTCTTGGACCTGTTCAGACAGGGATTCCCTCTCATTTACCAAGTCATTCTTCAGCTTCATGGCCTCTGATAGACGCTCGTTAGGCGACCCCTTTCCCGAGGGGAGGGGAATTGTTTCAAAGCCTGCTGATTCCAGAGCTTTGGAGACTTCCGCAGAGCTATCATTTCTAGTGAAGACGGCGACTAAATTGTTTTTGCCGCTTTTTGAATTGAAAACCATCGGCGGTTCTTCGAGATTAGAAAATTGAGGAGTGTCCGTGACTGTTCCGACGAAGGATGCTAGAGAATCATAACCACTCAGAAGCTCTATGTCCAATCCTAACGACGCAACCATCTCGAGTGAGCCTTCCTCCTCGCTCATCGATGAAATCTCATTATCGAGTTCATCGATCCTGGATTGGGCCTGCAATAACTCGTCAATCTTGTTCGGGAGTTCTTTGGACAGGCTATCTCTGACTGGGCCTGTGGGTACTGCGCTTTCTGGACCGCTGAAATCGATAATTGAGGCTGCTGACCTAGCCTTGACCAGTGCCCTACCAATCTCCTCGGAGCTTGGCTCTGGAGTGCCTAGTGAGAATCCGTCTTCGCTACCATCGTAGTCTAAGATATGCAGAGCGTTGAGTTTAGCCAGGGCCCCTATTGCGCCACTGAGGTTATCTTTGGTGCCCGCGGCTACAAACCTCCCCATTTGCTGGGTGTTAACCTGTGACATTCGAAGCACTCTCCGGAAATTAATTTGCCCTGAATGAGTCCAGCACTATCTGAACAGCCTTTTCTCTGTTTCCGTCGCTCCCCTTGTGAATGGAATCGATTGACGAGTCCCCGTCTTTGGAGACTTTCTTGGCTTCCTTTTCTGCAACGCCCCTTGCCTCGGAAATCATTCCCTGGCTACTTGACTCTGAATCTGATCTGCCTGATTGGATTATCTCTGTTGCTGATAGTCTGGCCTTCGTTATGATATCAGAAGCCTCGGACTCCGCATCGGATATTATTTCCCTTGCCTTGTTCTCAGCATTCCTGATTGCCTTGAGGACTGTTTCTCGGCCCATTTTGTACACCTTCGGTGTCCGCGACCTATGCCGAGTTTATGATGATAACCTAGAGAGTTCCACACAATTACAATTGAGAACGAGAGGTCTTGGGCGGGAACTATCCAAATATATGGCATACAGGCGAGAGTCTCGTGGACACTGAGACCATCGGCAGGGAAGACTGGGAGGAGCTCCAGAGAAATCTTGAGGCTACCATTCCGGTATACGATAGAGTGAACAGAGTGGCTACTTTTGGACAAGTCTCTAGATGGAGGAGAATGGTCAGGAATAGGCTCCCCAAAGAAGGACGGATTCTTGAGATCGGATGCGGCCCTGGTAGCTTCGCAGAGGATGTATTGGGATACGATTTAGTATGCCTTGATCCAATTCCAGAGATGCTCAGAGTCGCGGAGGAAAGGGTTAATTCAGCACGTACTGGAAGGGGTGATTCTCCAGCTACATTTGTCCATGGAAAAGCAGAGGATTTGCCATTTGAGGACTCTACATTTGATGCGGTTTGTACCTTGTTCTCATTCAGAGACTGGTATGATAAAAGAGCAGGGATTTCTGAGGCACTTAGGGTCCTCAAGCCAGGAGGCGTGTTTGTAATAGTTGATCCAGCAAAAATAAATCGGTTACATGGCTTCCTCGGGTGGCTGTGGATGAGGACTTATGTGAGCCTCTATGCCAGAATGCTGTACAGGTCTGAGACTCACCCCTGGAAGTGGCTCACGAAAACCTACGTTAGTTTTGGAACTACCAAGGATTATGTCAGGATGATTAGGGAGCAGGGTTTCAGCGAAGTCGAAGCTAAGGTGGTCTTCCCGGGGATGGCCACCATCTGGCAAGGTAGAAAGTCGGATTAGAAGATGAAGAATGGCTTTCGGCAGGTGACGAATCTCCATACGAATGGCTTGGTAATTGGATTGAATGCTAGATTAAGAACCCAGTCTGGAAGTCTCATTATCCAGCTACCTATCTTGAATGATAATTTCGAGTTTCTCATTACTGGCCCCATCTGCCTTTTCCACTCGGTCTCATATTCATGCAGAGAAGTGCCTTCGTCTAGGTGCGATACGATGGTCTGTCCTGCTATTCTGCCCCCGACCATTGCTATCGTTATTCCTGCACCATTTGAAGGGAGGACCATTCCAGCGGAATCGCCAACAAGGACATGGTTGTCCTTGACGAATTGATTGATTGATCCGGACATCGGAAGGGAACCAGCCCCTCTGAAGGTGATATCTCCTTCATAGTTGGAGATGAAACCCTCAGCTAGAGAATTTAGGCTTCTACCCTTCGAGAACTTATTCTGGATCCCAAGTCCAATGTTTGCCCCTCGTTCCTTGGGAAAAACCCATGCATAGCCTCCAGGAGCCATTGAGCCGAAGTGTAATTCAACTGCATCTCCAAATTCACCTTCCATAAGTACAAATTTTATTGGTATCTTCAGAGAAGATTCAGACCATCTAGCCCTCCTAAGAGGATCGTTGTGACCTCCTGCGCCCACGATAATTTTCCCATGGAAGTTTCGTCCGTCCCTGAGTGTTACTGTCTCTCCTTTTACAGATTCTACCCTTGCTCCGGTGAGATATTTAGCGCCCTTGGAAGACGCAAGATCGACCAGCCATTCATCGTGGAGGACCCTATTCAGCATCAAACCTTCGAATGCATATCTCAATGGTCTTCCTGAGGGGGGCACTATGTGCATTTCTGAAGTCCTTCTGGATATTGCCTCCTCTGGGGTCTGCAAGAGATCATCAATATCTGGGACGCCGGGGCACAATCTCCTCATTTCATCATTAGTCGGTACTAGCTCCCCACACTGAAGTGGGGATCCTATAGAATCTCTGCCATCCAGAACCAGAACTCTCTTGCCCCCCTCGGCGATGTAGCGAGCTGTTGTTGAGCCGGCTGGCCCTCCTCCGATTACTATGGCATCCCAGATTTCAGATTCTTCACTCATGATGGCCTCGGATTAAACTCTCCTGTTTCTGGATATTAAGGCCACCTCTAGCATTAGATCCTTAGCATCTGATGGAGGGAGTTTTGAAAGAATATCCAAGGCGCGATCGACATGATTCTGAATCAGTTGCCTTGTGTATGAGAAGGACCCAGACAGTTCCAGAAGCGAGGTAAGTTCATTCCATCTGTCATCACTGAAGTTGTTTAAGACGTCTGCTAGGTGCTCTCTCTCGGAGCCATGTAGTATGGTCAGAGCATGAATTAATGGAAGAGTCATTTTACCCTCATGAACATCTGTACCTCTCGGCTTGCCCATTTCAGGGTCCCCGGTTAAGTCTAGTAAATCGTCCACGAGTTGAAATGCCCTACCGAATTCAGTTCCAAATTCGTACATCATCTCCGAAACCTCCTCCGAGGCCCCGGCCACCAATGCGGCCGCCGCAGTACCTGTGGCGAATGGGCCTACTGTCTTACCGTCAATTATCGAATAGTAGTCTTCGGGAGTAGTTGTGAGATCACCTATGTGATTGAATTGTTGGAGCTCTCCTCTAGCAATGTTTGTGCATGAGCTGGCAATCATGTCCACTATATCCAAATCATAGCGACCCCCTTTAGAGAATCCCAGTGCAAAGAGATAGTCACCGGCAATTATTGCATGAGCTAGACCGTGTGAAGAGTGTATTGTGGGCCTACCTCTTCTGAATCGTGCCTGATCATATATGTCATCGTGAATGAGCGTAGCGGTATGAATCAGCTCTGATGAGAGTGCTAGGTCCATTACCTCACGAATATCCCGTCCACCAGTAGCTTCGTATGTCAGAATGGCCAAAAGAGGTCTGAGCCTCTTACCTCCGGCGAGTAGAACATCCCTAGCTAAATCCATTGCTGGAGCCCCCTTGGAGGAGATAGCCTCTTGCACCAGGCCCTCCAGCTCTTCCTCAAACACGTTCAAACGCTTTTGGATACCGCGCTTTAGTGACAGCTTCGATACCATGACTCTCAGCATATAGGGATAGGGTCGCATATATCAACAAGTGTGCGTGCGCTTGGTTGGGCACAGTGCGTGCTCCCTCCCTTGAGGTGGATGCAATGGATGAACGGCTTACTGTAGCGACACTAGACTCTCCGAGTTGCCCAGTAGGGGAAAGGATAGGCTCAATCATAGGTTCTGGGAACTCGTCTGGACATGATATTCTGAGTATTTCTACAAATAGTCTGACCGATGGACTCGGGCTACTAGAATCTGGAGATGCCGATATACTGGCTCTACCCGGAGGACTGGTTCATGGCAATATGATGGAAATACTTCAGTCAGGGTGCAATGTAGTCGGTGCTAGAACTCCCGTAAGGCCATACCCGGTCCTGGTTTCAGATAATAAAATTCAATACCAACCAAAATCTGCAATATTACTTTGCGATAATAAGCTGAACAGAAGGCAAGTGAGGAGGTCAAGAGGCGGGCTTAGGGTACTTGACCCAGATGCATTTGCTTCAATCTTAGGTATAGAAGCGGGACCATCTGATCCACTCATGAAAGCGAAGTGGATGGAGGATCTAAGGCGTGCTGGAGAGATAGATGGATTTGTAATTCCAAGGGGGGTTTACGAGGGTGCAAATCTGGTAAGTCGGAGGCACTCCCTACTTCCAGACGGGATGAACGAGGGAGATCCAGTCTTTCTCCCGCCTGCATACTCGGATCTAATCGTATTACTTGCCAGAAATCGATTTCCGAAAAGTATCTCCAAGGAGATTTCTGAAAGGGAAGGTGAGACCTGTTGGTGGGTTCAGAATTCTATGCTTGGTTCGTTGGACCCAGAAATGCTTGAGAAAATAGGAGTGTTGGTCAGGCATCGCCAGGTTAGGTCTCTGATTAAGCAGGCGGAGGCCACTCGTGACCTGACTCTTGAGCAGGTATGCTTGGATCCTGATGGCGAAGTCATAGAGGACGAGGTTCATGTTGAGATAAGATTGGAGTTTGTGTCCAAGGGTGGGGCCAGGACAATTGGCCTGCACAGAGTCATCAGGCATTCCGATTACGAGAGAGCCACAATAGCTTCCCTTAGGGACTGGGAAACTATGATCAAGGAAGTTTCCAGAGATGTACCCAAAGACTTCCACACTGATCCAGAGAGTCCTCCATTCATTTCTTTGGATGAATAGTGGCGTTAAATTATGCCTCACAAAATAGGTATTTCTCTTATTCAGGGCACGCAATGGATATGACCATTGGCAGTGGCCGGCGAGATGGTGGAAGATTGAATTTCGACGCGTCATCACTTGATTCCCTTTACCGAGGGAGGCTTGTTGAGCTACGAGAGTTAGCCGAGTCGCGCAATATATCTAAGGGGGGTTCTGTAGAGGTACTTAGAGCCAGATTGATTCAGAATTTGGTATTGGAGGATCTGGATCTCTCATGGGATGGCATTCAGACGATGAGTCACAATGAATTGGGTGGAATTCTCAAGGTATTCGGAATCAAGTCTTCTGGATCACAAAGAGAAAGGAGGCAGCGACTCTGGCTACATCTAAACTTCGACTCCAGGAGGATGACTATCGAAAGGCTCGCCGAGATGGATAGAGATGATCTACATGAGCTCTGTGTGAGGCTGGAGACCCCCCTCACCGGAAATAGGACTGTTCTGATGGGAAGAGTGGCTGGGGTACTAACCAACCAGCTGAATGGCTGGGGGAGGATTAAGAAAAGTCTGAAGAGGAATGGGGTTAGTTTCTCTTTGGGTTCTGTTGAAAAAGAGGCATTGGCTAATAATGAGGAGGAGTTTGTGCCTGTAGATGCGGATTTTCATTCTGATTCGCCTATTGCAGTCATTGAGGATGCGTATGACTCGCTTATTCTCGGTTTAGATACCTTAGAGCCTGTAATACAAGAAGACCTCAGGACCGTTGCTACATTCGTAGAGGACATTGACAGAATCATAGGCACAATCCTTAGAGGTAGCGGAGGAGCATGGGGGGAGTCTCAGAAGGAGCTTCTACTGAGACTATCTAAGAGAAGAGGGTGGCCTGTCAACGAAGAGATAGTGAGATCCAGACTAACACGTGTAGCGACAGATATCGCGGAGATAAAGGGGGCCAAGATAGGGGAGTTCGGTAAAGTGAATGGAAATTCATTCCTGAGGGAACAAGTTTCCTCTGACGTCTCGAGGAATAGGATTAGCGAGAAATTATCAGTCGTGGACTCTATTCTTCAGGATAGTAAGAACTAGAGGACTTGGAAGAATCCAAACCTTGGCTCAATTATTGTGCCATCGACATCCCTCATGCCCTCGAGTGCATCCTCCGCTTCTTCTCTTGAGAATCCAGATTGAACGCATGAAAGTATAATCGCGTCATACTCAGCACCCTCTCCCCCGTCTGCTGACTTTATTGCACTGATTATCGTAGAAGAAATGTCGCCTTCTGGCTCTATTGGAGCTTGGACGGTAGGCTGTTCTCGGGCCTCAGGAGTTTCATTGGTCTTGGGCGCGCTGACAGGAGAAGCTTCAGCCATACTGGATCTTCCAGAGGCTATCGATAATGCCTGCAAGACTCCTACCTTGTAGTTCTCAGAGTCAAACTCTGGATAATGAGACCTAGCCTGGACCATACCACTAACCAGATCCGCAGGAACCCCGGCTCCCTCCAGAGAGTCGGGAGAGGGCTCTACGCCGGATGAGTCATCATACGCCTTTATTCTCCTCAGAGTAGCTTCCGCTGCTTCGACTAGCCATCGTGAGTACCTCTCTTTGTCTATTATGGCGATTTGCTCGACCCTCAGGGATGTGAACACTCCTCCATCCTCGGTCTCAAACCACCTTGACTTGCCAACTAATGCCATTAGAAATCTATCTCCAGACTCAAACCTAGCAAGAAGCTCTTCAGCCTCGGCATGCATCTCATCTTGGAATGGGGCGATATTGAATACATGGTTGCCAGTTGGATCTCTGATATGACCGGAGTAACTTGGTCCACTGTCACCGTCTCTTCTCTCCATCCTGTCTATCACGCCTGCAACTAGAGCCCTGTTTACCCTAGCTCCTAACTTAGTAACGACGAAGGAGGGGTCATATTCCCCCACCCCCATTTCAGTCAAGGAAGCGTCTGAATATTCCTGGGCCAGCATCCTGATTGCACTCTGCCTGACTCTCCTCTGTGCTTCAATCACATTGCCACCTCCCACTTTTTGATAACCATCTCAGCTGCTTTGGAAGCATCCAATCCGTCATCTTGCACACTGTCTGCGAGAAGCATTGCTCCTTGGTCATCGATTAGAGCGAGTCCATTTACTGACACTCCTCTCCCCAGTGACTTCTCCCTGACTGACATGAGAAATGCCTCTTGGCCTTCTTTGGAGATTGTTTCTGCTACCTCTTCTTGAGTCATTCCCAGAAACTTCTCTGCTGGATCCTTGGAGAGCAAGAGAGATACATTGGAAACTCCATCATCAAGAACCATTCTAATTCGTAAATCCTCTTCCCCTCTCTGGGGTCCGCAGTCTATGCAATTTCCGTCTCTTAACCTCTTCCTGCACTTTCTATTCCTGTCTGGTAATTGGACCGGGCACCTCTCAATTATTCCGGAGTCTCCAGTTACTAGGACTATTGTCCCGTTGGTTCTGACCCCTCTTCTGGTCCCTCCTTCTACTAGTTCGGTGAGTCCCACGTCCACCCAGTGATCTTCGGGGTCTATCTTGTCCCAAGCGGGGCTCTCCAAGCTTGTTGCCTGAGTTATTTCGTCTATGACGAGATCTGGGGAGCCCTGCCATGACTGAACCCTTGCCTCAGTCAGATGGATGAAATCTCCTGGCTTAGGATCGAAATCGCACCATGCTGTCAGCCTACACCTCCCAGTTGGATCCATGACATCACCACTCCTGACGACCCTCTCCGAGCCATCTTTGGCGGTGAACGTTCTCTGGTACCATGATTCTACCTGGAGGGTGATCTCAACATCCCTCATGCCATTTCTCAAACCCGATATTTTACTCCTAGTGGTTGGTGCCAAATCCTCCAAACTAGCAAAGGAGTTGTCATGGAATACCTCTACCCTGGATGAGTCGCTGATATTCACCTCGGGCGTATCTCTGAATCTTCTAATGGATGCTCCCTCAATCTTGAGTAACGTGCCCGGCTCATATTCGAAATCGGACCAAGATAGCATTCCGATACTACCGGTAGCATCGGCCAATCTTCCCCTGACGACATTTAGTTGACCGGATCCATCTCTCTTCACGATGACGTCCTTCTTGGTAGATAGAACTCTGGCGACTATACTGACGAAGCCCTCTGACTGGGAAGCCTTTTCGATACTGATTGGTTCGTCGGATTGTTGTACGTTGGATTGACCGCCCTCTCTCAAGACTGAAATTCTGGATGTCCTATTGATATTAATTGATTTCTTGTCGTTCCACTCGTTTACGGATACGCCTTCCAGTCTTACTACCGAACCGGGAGCTAGATTCTGGCTGTGTCCCCCCCAGTCTTTGTAGTCCCATCGCTCTCTCTTGTCCCCTGACTCCCAAGGATTATCTTCTATCCATCCGAAAGCAATCTGTCTCTCTTCTCCATTCTTCATTTTCTGCATCCTAGGAGTGTAAGAGACCACTGCAACTTCAACCGTAACGTTCCTATCCTCTGATCCAAGCTCCGAGAATCGATCTACTTTCTTGATGTCAGGAGATGAGGACCTAGAGGAAGGCGATCCAGTTATTTCGATTCCAGCGGCAGCTTGGAACTTCCTAATGACAGACCTTAGGGCGTCTTCAGGGGGGATCAGAAACTCCTCCTCATATCTCCTGAATTCCTCAATAATCTCGTTCTCGTCAGCGTCCTTACATTCTTGCTTCACCGTAGCTACTAGGTTTGCATACTTCCCTTCAACCGTCATTTCTCTGCCTCCTACATGAGGAAGGCTGAGTCTAACTGGCCCGAATTCACAATTACCGATATCTCGACAACTGGCAGTGATTCAAGGGTGATACTGCAACGTGCGGTTTGGGGAAGACTCAGCACTTCATCACCTCAGGGTGTGATTCTTTACATCGGCGGTAAATGAAGGTGTTCATCAGGAGAGGGTCTGAAACCGACGTGATTAATCGGAATGACCCCCTCTCCCGGTCGTGGGCGTAGGCGAGCTTTGCAGATTTGGGGTTCTGACTGCGTCAGACAGGGCCAGCTCGGGAGAGTATGAAGACTTGAGCGGTCCAGCCATCGAAGGGTTCCTGGAAGAGGCACTTACATCTCCTTGGGAAGTAGAGAGAGTCATAGTTCCAGATGAAATGCACGAGATAGCCTCCTCGTTGATTGATATGGTCGATAACAAGGGTTGCTCGGTGGTCGTTACGACAGGCGGGACCGGTCCCTCACTGAGAGATGTGACTCCTGAGGCGACCACCAGCGTCTGTGACAAGATGCTTCCTGGATTTGCAGAGAAGATGCGTTCGGTCTCACTGAATTACGTACCTACAGCGATTTTATCTAGGCAGGTCGCTGGAATCAGAGGAGAATCTCTGATAATTAATCTACCAGGATCGCCCAAGTCTATAAGAGAAATCTTGGATGCCGTTTTCTCGGCTGTGCCATACTGCGTTGATCTGGTTGGTGGCCCATACATCACCACAGATTCGCATGTTGTGGAGTCATTCCGTCCGGCTCATGCAAGACGCGAATGATTGAACATGTGATGGCCACTCGGAGTGTCATGGCGAAGATGAAGTCTGGAGACATTTCCAGCGATAGAGAGAATGATGAATTGCGTGAAATGGATGTGACTTTGGACTTCACGCCAAATGCCCTGTCCTCACTATTGTACAAGCAGGGCGACACTATCGTCTTGATTTGTGTGACAAAGGCCCCCTCGCTTCCAAGGTGGTTTCCGAAGAACTCCGACAGGGGATGGGTTCATGCTGAGTACTCCCTACTTCCCGGTTCGACGGATTCCAGATTTAGGAGAGAGAGGAACGGTGCCAAGGGCAGGACTATGGAGATTGAAAGACTGATAGCCAGATCTCTCAGAGGAGCCGTGGACTTAGAGGCTCTTGGCCCTGTAGCGCTGACTGTTGACTGCGACATTTTGAATGCCGACGGAGGAACGAGGTGCGCATCAATAACTGCGGCTTGCATGGGACTGAGGCTCGCTATTCGTCGACTCATTGAGTCAGGGGAATGCCTTCCGAAGGATCTTCGTCCGTCCAGGGATGATATCTCCAACGGATGGACTGCTCCCAAGCTGTCCAAAGAGGAGATGCGTGCTCATGAGAATCTGGTAATGCCTAATGACGTGTCCGCAATAAGTGTCGGACTCATAGACGGGAAGGTATATCTCGATTTGGATTATATCCTGGACAGTAACGCAGATGTGGACATGAACGTTGTTGGAACTAGCGATGGGATGCTAGTCGAGGTGCAGGGAACAGGAGAGGAATCAACGTACTCTCGCGAGCAGTTTGACTCTCTGATGGACATGGCGGAGGTCGGACTGGAGAGACTCCACAAGATACAGGTCGATACATTACTTGGGAAATGACATAGTCTGCACTGACGAAAATGATGGTGGGACTGGCCGGACTTGAACCAGCGGCCTCCGCATCTTCAGTGCGGCGCTCTCCCAGCTGAGCTACAGTCCCGTAGCGACCTTGGCACAATGGTCATGGCTTCAAGTCTTCCTAGGACCGGGAGATTGCATGTGCTCCAGTATTTTCTGTTAAACAATAGCATAAAAGCGTAAATTTGGTCTAAAGGGCATGACTGTCGCAGTTGTATGGTTCAGGAAATCACTCAGGCTCCATGATAATGAGGCACTGACATGGGCCTGTAGCTCCGATGAAGTGGATAGTATACTTCCAATATTTATCTTTGAGGAACAAGAGCTCAGAGGCGAAGGAGAAGGACTGGGATTTAACAGATTGAGATTCATCAGTCAATCCCTCAGAGATCTTGACAACAGACTCAGTGATAATCTTGGACTGCGCCTGAAGATATTCTCCGGAAATTATCTGGAAATATTGGGAAATATTAGGGAGGACCTTGAGGGAGAGAAAATATGTTTGGCATACGAGTACTGCTCGGAGCCAAGACTCAGGAATTGTGAAGTGATCCTGAGGGATTGGTCAAAGGTTTCTGATGATTTCAGGACAGAGACATTCCCTGCAAGACACACACTCTTGGACATTGAAGAGGTTGTAGGAACCAAGGACTTCAAGAGGCCTAAATCGATGAAGGATATGGAAATAATCTTCAGAAGGCACCTGGATGTTAACTCACTGGGATTCTATGACGTGGGAGATCCTCTTCCAGTTCCAAATAGCTCCAAATCGATGAACACTGTTGGGCTATCGGGGAGTGTCATGGAAATATCTGATTTGGAAAGTTCCATCATGAGGATTTATCCAGACAGGGAGGATGATATCCAATACTTCACAGGAGGGGAGACAGAAGCATTGGAGAGACTCAGGAATAAAGTCACAGATAGAGTACAATTTGTCAATGATTTCAGGAAGCCAAAGACTGTATCTACGAATTCAAAAGATGATCCCAGAGAGCCCAGTACGACTGGACTATCCCCTTACCTGAGTAGCGGATGCCTGTCTGCTAGAATGCTGTGGAGAGAGTGTGAGAAATCCTATCTGACTGGTAGCCATACAAAGCCTCCTGAGTCATTGCACGGGCAGATGATGTTCAGAGAGATGTTCTACCTACTTTCTAGATCTGTGGAGAACTGGGATAGTGACGTTTCAAATGAGAGCTGCATTGAAGTGGAATGGGATGACTTCGACAGAGAAAAAATCTCAGCCTGGGAGACAGGGAATACCGGGTATCCGTACATTGACGCTATGATGAGGCAACTGGATAAGACCGGATGGATGCACCATCTTGGCAGACACGCAGTGTCGTGCTTCCTGACCAGAGGCCAGTTGTGGCAGAACTGGACTCATGGGAGAGACGTGTTCGAAAGAAAGCTACTCGACAGTGACTGGGCGTTGAATAACGGAAATTGGCTATGGCTTGCTGGAGTGGCCCCGTTCTCCATGCCTTATTATCGGATATACAACCCATGCCCCGATTCCAAGTCCAGTCTGAATGTAGAGACTGTTAACGCAGATTTCATCAGATACTGGGTCCCAGAGCTTCGGTCCTTTCCATCGAAATATATTTTCGAACCGCACTTAGCCCCGACTTCTGTTCAGAGAACATCGAACTGCATAATTGGGGAAGACTACCCCTTTCCGATTGTAGATAGAAAACTCAGTAGGAAGGAGAATCTTATTCGATTCAAGTCCAGTGTCCAAACATAATTTTTCCAATACAAATTGGTTTGAAACTGGGATTTATACTTGTACTATCTATTGTACATACATGCCTGTGGACGTAGTCTGGTTCAAGAGAGACTTGAGGGCGAGGGACCATGTCCCGTTACTCAGCGCCTCACTTTCCGGAAGACCGGTGATCTGCTTGTACATACTTGAAACCGAGAGGCTTGAACAGAAGGATACTGACCCTATTCACATCCAGTGGGAGCTTGATTGTGCTGCTGACCTATCCAGAACTCTCACTGACTCAGGGGCATTCTTGCACTACGGTTTGGGCGATGCCACCGAAGTACTGGATGCAATACATTTGGAGCATGGTATTGAGAGGCTTCTATCGCATGAGGAAACTGGAAACACATGGTCGTATTCGAGGGACATTAGTGTGTCTAATTTTTGTAAATCGAGGGGGATTAAGTGGATCGAGTACCCTAACAACGGAGTCGTTAGGAGACTTGGGAATAGAGACGGCTGGAAGAGAGAGAGGGACAAGAGAATGCGTGATTCCTTGAGCTCTCCTCCAATATTCAAGGAGTGCATTCCCTTTGAAGGTTCAGTACCGGCATTGGAGGATATTGGCTTCACTCCTAGAGAGTTGTTATACAGGCCTAAACCCGGGGAAAGAGCGGCGATTGACAGGCTAGATTCATTCCTAGAGAGAGACAGCAAGGAATACAGGTGGGCCATCTCAAGTCCTGTTCTCTCCGTAAAGCATGGCTCTGGTTTGTCTCCGTACTTCTCATCCGGCTCCCTCTCAATGAGGAGAGCTGTCCAGAAAACTAATTCGAGAATCGATTGGATCAGGAAAAATAAATCCCAAGTTGAGGATCATGGGGAATGGATCAAAAGCCTCTCGTCATTCAGAAGGAGGCTAGCATGGAGATGTCACTTCATCCAAAAAATGGAGATGAAATCTGACTTGGACACAGTAGCACAAAATCCCATTATAGACCGTAACATGAGCAGGGAGATGGATGCTGAGAAGTTTACCAGGTGGAAGTCTGGAAAGACTGGGTGGCCTTTCTTGGATGCCTGTATGAGGCAATTGAGTTCGACGGGTTGGATAAACTTCAGAATGAGAGCAATGATAATGTCGGCGGCCTCATACAATTTGTGGCTACCATGGAGAGAGACTGGATCCTACCTAGCTAGGCAGTTTATCGACTATGAGCCAGGAATACACTGGTCACAGGTAGGGATGCAGTCAGGGACTACTGGGATTAATACAATCAGGGCATACTCCATGACGAAACAGGGAAGAGATCAAGATCCCGGAGGGAGCTATATCAGAAAGTGGGTTCCAGAGCTTTCCATGGTTCCTACTAAATTTATTCATGAGCCGTGGAAGATGCCATTGGAGCTCCAAGAATCGTTATCGTGCTTCATCGGAGATTCATACCCCGCACCAGTGGTCGATGAGGTCGAAAGCAGGAAGTCCGGGATTAGCAGGAGCTACTCGGCTAGAGGAGGAGAGGAGGCCAGATTGATTAGCAAGGAAGTTCTGAAAACCCATGGAAGTCGAAGAAGACCGAGGAAGAGGAAGGCTGAGAGTTCCGAGGGTACACAACAGAAACTTTTCTAGAAGAGATCGTCGTCGTCTTCAGGGGCGTCAAAGGAC
>CEWK01113747.1_pt1 | contig 31179 bp, 28 predicted proteins | sample 531431 | NCBI WGS metagenome assembly CEWK01 (sample SAMEA2623059, study PRJEB7988) | marine metagenome | isolation source: saline water (ENVO:00002010), including
TAGTGCAGATATAGATTTTTCTTTAACTTGTTCAATTGTACCTTGGACTTGTATTTTTTTCTCTTTACTTTTTCTAATTGCCATAATTTTTTTTTTGGAAAAATATTTAATTTTCTTAATAATGAGTTATTTTAAAAAATAACTTTCGTTTAGTCTATTAATTTCAGATTCTACAAATGAACTATATTCTGAATCTAATTTTTCATCTAAGCAGTAATTTTTTCATAATACAATTATAAAAAAAATTATATATAAAAAAATTATAATAATATGACAAAAAATGTCGGGGTAGCAGGATTCGAACCTGCGACCTCCTGCTCCCAAAGCAGGCGCGATAACCGGGCTACGCTATACCCCGAAAATTTAAGATTGTAAAAATATAAAACTTTTGCAATCTAAAAAATGTGCGGAGAGGAAGGGATTCGAACCCCCGGTACGCGTAAGCGCACAACTCCTTAGCAGGGAGCCCCGTTCGGCCACTCCGGCACCTCTCCTAATAACCCAATTAAATTGGGTTTGCAAATGTATATTAATCTTATTTTATAACAAACTTTATTATTAAATTATTTAATTTAATATTTTAACTAATAATTTTATTCAAATGTTATATTTGCAGTACAAATACTGCTATGACACAAAAAATACTTCCAATTTTTATATTCTGTCTGCTATTAGGTTGTATTAAAAATGATAATAGTGAAAGACTAAAAACAAACACAGTTGTAGCTCATATGCTTGCAGAACCAGATGGCCTGCATCCATTTAACAATAATTCAGTTATGAGATCAGAGATATTTGCATATACTCAAAAAACTCTACTGCAACTTGATATAAATTCATTAGATTATATTCCTACTCTTTTAAAAGAACTTCCTAGTTCTTCAGATGATAATAAAACATTTTATTTTGAATTAAAAGATTATATTAAATGGGATGACGGATCTTCACTTACTGCAGAAGATGTAGTTTTTTCAACTAAATTAATGTTATGCCATCTAACAAATAATGCACAAATAAGACCGGTTTACAGCTCAGTAATTAAATCAGTTGATTTGGATCCAACAAATCCATTTAAGTTTAGTATGACCGCTCAAGATATCAAATGGACTGCTAAAACAATTATGGGGGGTATATACATTCAGCAAAAATCATATTGGGATCCTAATGGTATTTTTGATGACATTACATTTGAACAGATTTTGAATAAAAGTTTCAAAGAAACAGATAAAATAGCTAATTGGTTTAATAGTTTTAACGATGCAAAAAATGGGTTTGAAGTTGAAAATTTAAAGGGACTTGGCCCATACGAAGTGAGTGAATGGGAAACAGAACAATATATCATTTTAACTAAAAAGAAAAATTGGTGGGGATCAAACGAAAAATCACTATACAACAACTCATTTCCAGAAAAAATTATTTATAGAGTAATTAAAGAAAGTGCATCTGCTTATCTTGCTTTAAAAAAACAAGATCTTGATGTTACAACTAATTTAGGAACTCTAGATCTAATGAAACTTCAAGAAAGAGATTATTTCAATGAAAATTATGACTCTGATTTTAAAGATAGATATGGGATTTCATATATTGGTTTAAATATGAAACCAGACGGAACAAAACATAAACCTTTTTTTGTTGACAAAAAAGTGAGACGTGCAATTGCACATTTAATTCCTGTTGATGAAATTATTGATTTTGTAATGTTTGGTCATGCTACAAGACAAGCGGCTAATGTATCTCCTTTAAAGAAAACATACAATGATACACTCAAGCTTATAGAACTTGATATAAATAAAGCTAATAAACTTCTAGATGAAGCTGGGTGGATTGATACGGATGGAGATAACATAAGAGATAAAATAATTAATGGAGTAAAAACACCATTTAAATTTAAATTTAGCTACATGCAAAGTCCTATTTCTACTGAGATAGTCTTAATAATGAAAGAAAGTATGTATAAGGCAGGTATAGTTGCTGAGCCTGAAGGAATGGATTTCAATTTGTTTTATAAAAATGCAGCAGACCATAAATTTGATGCTATGTTAGCCGGTTGGGGAAGTAGCGCAGCTTACTCAAATCCAATGCAACTATGGCATACCACCTCATGGGTTAATAAAGGTTCTAATTTTTGCGGATTTGGTGACGCTGAAAGTGATGCTTTAATTGAAGAAGCAAATAACACTTTAGATTACGAAACACACAGAAATGCCTTGTTAAAACTACAAGCTAGAATTTATGAAGATCAACCTTATGTGTTTTTATATTGTTCTAAAAGAAAATTTGCTATCCACAAAAGATTTGATAATAGAGAAATGTATTTTGAAAGACCGGGTGTTTTATTAAATAATCTTGAACTAAATTAAAGAATGTTAAAATACACTGTAAAAAGAATATTAACTATGATTCCTATGCTAATAGGAATATCTCTACTAGCTTTTATTATTAGCATTAATGCTCCTGTTGATCCAATTGAGAAATTAACTAGAGCTGCAGAAAGCGAGGGTGAAGCGGGATCATCTTCTGTAGCGACAAAAATTCAAAAGCAAGAATGGAGAAAAAAATTAGGTTTAGATCTACCTATTTTTTATTTTAGTATATCAAATTTTGCTGCCATTGATACTCTTTACAAAATTCAAGATAGAGATCACCAAAGTAACTTAAATAAACTAACTCATAACACTGGTAACTGGCAAGCAGTTTCTAATTACTATAACAGTTTGTTAACGTTAGAAAGAAAATACGAAAAAATAAATATTAAAGAATTATATAAAAAAGACTCCACGTTAGATATTAATGTAATTAATGAAGCGAAAAATCAATTTGGAAGTACTGTTAAAAATCTTTTAGCTAACTCAGATTCCAGAATAATTAATAGTGGCATAGCAACTCTTTATAAATTAATTGATGAAAATAAATTTTTGATTCCTCTGGAGACATATGTAAATAAAGTCAAAAAATCAAAAAACTATTTAGAATCGAACAAAACAAAATGGAAGACATATATTCCTAGCATAAACTGGTATGGATTTAAAAATCAATACCATACATGGTTATTTGGAAATGGAAAAGAAAGAAAAGGATTAATAAGGGGTGATTTTGGTTTTTCTTACAGAGACCAAAAAAAAGTTGAAGACAAAATTTGGGAAAAAATTGAAGTTTCTTTCAAATTTTCTCTCATATCTATATTAATAGCTTACTTTGTTAGTATTCCTATAGGAATTTTTTCTGCTTACAGAAAGGACTCTACAGCTGACAGGACAATATCTGTAGTGTTGTTTGTTTTATATGCTATGCCATCATTCTTTGTGGGACTATTATTACTTTTTGCTTTTGCAAACCCAGACACCTACAGCTTTTTTCCAGTTGGTGGTCTTAAAGATCCTACAACTTGGAATCCAGAATGGAAATGGTGGCATTGGGAAGCTATTGAACATCAAATTCCATATTTAATTTTACCAATTATCACATATACATATGGCTCATTTGCATTTTTAAGTAGAATTATGAGAATTGGGATGATAGATGTAATAAATCAAGACTATATAAGAACTGCAAGAGCTAAAGGATTATCAGAAAAAAAGGTTATTCTTAAGCATGCTTTAAGAAACTCACTACTTCCTATTATAACTGTTTTTGCTGCTATTTTTCCTATGGCTATTGGAGGAAGTATTATAATTGAGGTGATATTTTCAATTCCAGGAATAGGAGTTGAAATTTTAAACTCACTTACTGGAGGTGATTACCCAATGATTATTACAATATTTACAATTTCAGGTTTTTTAACAATGATTGGTTATCTTGTTTCAGATTTACTTTATGCTGTAGCAGACCCAAGAATATCATACAAATAGAATATCATGAGTAAAGACAGAAAAACAGAAAAAACAAAACTTGAAAATTTTTCTTTCAAAAAATATGCATGGAATCAATTTAAAAAGAATAAACCTGCAAAATTCTCTTTATATCTACTAATTTTAATAGTTGTTATTGCATTATTTGCTCCTTACATAGCAAATGAAAGACCTCTTTATGCTAAATACAAAGGTAAATCCATTTATCCTGCATTTGCGGATGAAACACAAAGAGATTCAATTTTTAATGAAAAAGGTGAATTTGAATCAATATTACAATATGATATTACAGACTGGAGAACATTAAAATACGAAAAAGTTGTTTGGGCTCCAATAACATATGACAATACATTTCAAGATAAATACAACAGAAACTATGTGTCTCCTGGTGGAAAACAGAGATATAAAAATAGTGATGGTAAAATAACTGAAATACCAAACAAGTTTAGACATTATTTAGGAACTGATAATATTGGAAGAGATTTAGCTGCTGGACTAGTTCATGGATCTAGAATTGCTCTTTTAGTTGGATTAGTTTCAATGGGAATCGCTTCAATAATTGGTATTATCCTTGGAGCACTTGCCGGTTTTTTTGGGGATACAAGATTAAAAATGCCCAGAATAAAATATTGGTTTACCTTAGTAGGTATCTTTTTGGGAATGTTCTACGGGTTTGGAAGCAGAAAATATGAAATCGGGGAGGCATTTAGTCAAAGTGTAAGTAGTGGTCTTATTCAACTTTTAATTAGCTTTGGTGTTATAATTGGAGTTATTGTCTTATTTAGATTACTCAGTAGATTATTTCAATTTGGTTTTTTTAAAGAAGAGGTAAATGTTCCTATCGATTCATTTGTTTCTAGAGGTATTGAGCTTTTAAATTCAATTCCTAGATTGCTTTTGATAATCACTATATCTTCTATTGTAACTAGAAGTATATGGATTGTGATGGTAATTATTGGTTTGACAAGTTGGACTGGTATTGCTAGATTTACAAGAGCAGAGTTTCTAAGAATTCGTTCATTAGAGTTTGTTCAAGCAGCACAATCCTTAGGATTTTCATCAGTTAGAACAATTTTTAAACATGCTCTTCCAAATGCTCTTGCACCAGTATTTGTTAGTATCGCTTTTGGTATCGCATCAGCAATTTTAATTGAGTCAGGACTCTCTTTTTTAGGAATTGGAGTTCCCGCTGATATTGTAACTTGGGGATCACAACTTAATCAAGGGAGAGCTAACTTAGAGGCTTGGTGGGTAATAGTATTTCCCGGAATTGCTATTTTCATTACTATAACTGTATACAATACAATTGCTGAAGCAATGAGAGATGCTTTAGACCCAAAATTAAAAAGCTAACTACTACATTTCATCAAAATCAACCACAACTTTTAGTGATGCAGGCCTAGCTTGACAACCTAAAAAATATCCCTGAGCAACTTCATCTTCAGAAAGAGAGTAATTTGCATCCATAGTAACTTTACCTTCCATAACTTTGCCTTTACAGGTACAACAAACTGCGCCTTTACAAGAATATGGAACATCAGCTCCATGTTCCATAGCAGCATCTAAAATATACTGACCTTTGGAAGAAAGTGTAAATTCAAAATCATCGCCATCCACGCATACAGTTACATTTGACAATATGTCATTATCTTTACTTGAAACATTGTCAGCTTTTTCTGAAGCCGTAAAACGTTCAAAATGAATTTTAGATTCATTAACATTATTGAGAAGTAATAGCTCCTTTACATTATCAATTAAATCTCCTGGACCACATATGTAATATTCATTTGCTTCTTTTAAATCATTAAAAGTATTTAACAATTGTTGTAAATTATTTTTATCAATTCGTCCATTTATTGAAGAAAGTACTCTTTCTTTTGAGAAAAATAAATGTAAATCTAAATTTCTTGATTTTGATTTTTTAATATCTTTTAATTCATCAAGAAACATAGCAGATTCTTCAGATTTATTACCATAGAAAAGGGAAAACTTAGTGTTAGCTCTAGACGATTTAATCATTGAGAAAATAGGTGTAATACCACTTCCTGCACATATTGCAACAGCATGACTCTGGTCTCCATTAAAAATAAAATTACCTGAAGGAGGCATAACTTCTAATGTGTCACCAATATTTAAATTATTTACCAAAAATGTTGACATTTTCCCTCCTTGAACTTTCTTAACACCAATACACAAACCTTCAGATGGGGCAGAACAAATAGAATACGCTCTTCTTACCTCTTCACCATCAATTTCATGCTTTAGTGTTATATATTGACCTGGCAGAAAATCAAAATCATTTGTTTTAGATATATCAAAATTGATTTCTACAGCATCGGACGTTAGATTATTAATATCTATTACTGTTAAACTATGGAATTTACTCATTTCATTTTTTTTTGCAAAAATACCAATTTAAAAGTAAATAATTTAAGACCTCAATATCATAATTTTTGAAATAGAATTTAATAAATTTGCAATAATTATTTAAATGTTATGGACGAGAACAAATTTCAAGAAAAAATAGACAAAGAACAAAAAATTGAACCAAAAGACTGGATGCCAGAAGGTTACAGAAACCATTTAATTAGACAGATGTCTCAACATGCTCACTCTGAGGTTATTGGAATGCAGCCAGAAAGAAACTGGATTACTCGTGCACCATCGCTAAGAGCTAAAATGATTCTTTTAGCAAAGGTTCAAGATGAAGCTGGTCATGGGTTATACTTATATTCTGCATGTGAAACATTGGGTATAAGTAGACAAGAACTTGTACAACAACTTCACGATGAAAAAGCCAAATATTCTTCAATTTTTAACTATCCAACATTAACATGGGCAGATATGGGTGCCATTGGCTGGTTGGTAGACGGGGCAGCTATTGTTAATCAAGTATCTCTTCAAAGAACATCATACGGACCGTATTCAAGAGCAATGATTAAAATATGTAAAGAAGAAAGTTTTCATCAAAGGCAAGGTTATGAAATTATGGCTGAGATGGCTAAAGGAACTCCAGAGCAAAAAGAAATGGCACAAGATGCATTAAATAGATTCTGGTGGCCTTCAATCATGATGTTTGGTCCACAGGATTCAGAATCCCCTAGAAGTGGAAATGCAATGAAATGGAAAATCAAAAGACAAACAAATGACGAATTGCGTCAAAATTTTATTGATAAAACTGTAGGTCAAGCAGAAGTTATTGGATTAAAAATTCCTGATCCTGATTTAAAATGGAATGAAGAAAGAGGACACTACGATTTTGGGAAAATGGATTGGGAAGAATTCTGGAGTGTAGTTAATGGAAACGGTCCATGTAACAAACAGAGATTGGATCACCATAGAAAAGCACATGAAGATGGTGCTTGGGTAAGAAAGGCAGCACAGGAATTTGCAAAAAAACAATTAACTAATTAAAAATAATTCATGACAGAAAAAACAACTGTTTGGGAGGTGTTTATTCAAAGTAAAAACGGTCTTGCACATAAGCATGTTGGTAATGTTCATGCAACAGACAAAATTATGGCTCTTGAAAATGCACGAGAACTTTACACAAGAAGAAATGAAGGATCATGTATTTGGGTTGTCAAGTCAAGTGAAATTGTTTCTTCAGAATCAGAAGATAGCGAAGCATTTTTTGATCCCTCAAATGACAAAATGTATAGACATCCAACATTTTATACCATGCCTGATGGCGCAAAACATATTTAAATGAACAGTTTATTAATTTATACATTAAGAATTGCTGATTGCTCATTAGTATTGGGTCAAAGAATGTGCGAATGGTGCTCTAAAGGACCAACATTAGAAGAGGATATTGCTTTGTCAAATATTGGCCTTGATCTATTTGGTCAAGCTAATGGTTTTTATGAGTATGCTAGTAAAGTTGATGGAAATAAATCTGCAGATGAATTAGCATTTAAAAGAAATGAAAGAGAGTTTTACAATTTTCAAATTTCTGAGCAAAAAAATGAACATTTTGGTACTACCATGGTTCGTAATTTTCTTAGAGATGCATTTAAATATCTTTTTTATAATGAATTGTCAAAGAGTAATGATGTAACTCTTGCGGCATTAGCGTCTAAGTCTCTTAAAGAAGTTAAATACCATTTGCGTCATTCAACTAATTGGGTCATAAGACTGGGAGACGGAACAAAAGAAAGTAATAGTAAAGTTCAGCAATCTCTCAATTTTTTATGGCAATTTACAGGAGAATTTTTTGAAATGGATGATGTTGACAAAGAAATGTTGAATGAAGGAATTGGTGTTGATAATAAAAAATTAAAAGGTACATGGGATAAACTTATTATCGATACGTTAAACAAAGCAAAATTAAAAAAACCTGAAGATGGATATATGGCCACTGGAAGTAAAAAAGGTATACATACTGAACACTTAGGCTTCTTACTTGCTGAGATGCAATATTTACCAAGAGCATACCCTGATGCAAAATGGTAAAACCAAACATATTTGGAAACTACTAAGTTCGGTTCCTGACCCAGAAATTCCTGTTATTTCAGTTGTTGAACTCGGAGTAATAAGAAAAGTTTCTTATGAGGACAATAATTACAAAATATGCATAACACCAACATATTCTGGATGTCCAGCTGTCAAAACATTTACAGATGATATTAAAACATGTTTGGTTAAAAATGGAATTAATAACTTTAAAATAGAATTAGTGTATTCTCCAGCTTGGACAACAGATTGGATGTCTGAAAATACAAAGCAAAAATTACAAAAGTTTGGAATTGCTCCCCCATCAAAAGTTGTTTTATGTCCTCTGTGTTCATCCAAAAACACACAATTGATTAGTGAGTTTGGTGCTACTGCATGCAAAGCCATGCATAAATGTTTAGATTGTTTAGAACCATTCGAAGCATTTAAATGTATATAAGATATAAAATTTAGTATTTTAGCTTAATAAAAATTATAATGATAAAATCTGAAATAAAAAATAATGTTGGGAAGATTTATTTAGATAGGCCTAAAAAATATCATTCTTTTGTTAGAGAAATGGCACTTAAACTTCAGAGTATTCTAAACGACTATAAAAATAATGATGATATAAGATCAATTTTAATAACAGCTGAAGGAAAAGCTTTTTGTGCGGGACAGGATCTAAATGAAGCTATTGATCCAAATCAGCCAGATATTACCCAAATTATTGAAGAACACTATAATCCTATTATTAAAATAATAAGAAATATTGAAAAACCAGTTATAGCTGCAGTTAATGGAGTAGCTGCTGGTGCAGGAGCAAGCATAGCTATTGCCTGTGATATTATTATAGCAAGTGAAAAGGCAAGTTTTATTCAAGCATTTGGCAAAATTGGACTTATTCCCGATAGTGGTGCAACTTTCATATTACCAAAGCTGATTGGTATGCAAAGAGCTACGTCTTTAATGTTAACTGGGGACCCAGTTTCAGCAAATGATGCAGAAAAAATGGGTTTAGTTTACAAAGTTTATGAAGCAGAAAAATTTGTAGAGGAAAGTATAAAACTATCTGAAAAATTAGCTAAAATGCCAACCAAAGCACTTGGCCTAACAAAAAAAGCTCTTAACTTCTCTTTAAATAATAATCTTGTTGAACAACTTGAATTAGAAAAAGAATATCAAACAATAGCTGCTAATACCAACGACTATAAAGAAGGTGTACAAGCTTTTTTAGAAAAAAGAAAACCAATTTTTAAAGGAAATTAAAATGATAAAAGTAAGTATAATTGGTGCAGGAACTATGGGAAGTGGAATTGCTCAAATAGCAGCTACCAAAGGTCATGAAGTATGCCTTTATGATTCCTTTAATAAATCTTTGGAAAACTCAAAAAATAATCTAAACAAAATACTTAATCGTTTAGTTGAGAAGGAGAAAATTAATAATGAAAAGAAAGAACAAATTATTTCTAGATTAAAATTCTCAAGTAATTTAAAAGATATACAAGGAAGTTCCTTAGTGATAGAAGCAATAATAGAAGATCTTAGTATTAAACAAAAACTATTTAAAGAAATAGAATCAATTGTTGATAAAAATTGCATAATTGCAACAAATACTTCTTCTCTTTCTATTGCATCAATTGCAGGAGCTTGTGAAGGAGCAGATAGAGTTATTGGAATACATTTTTTTAATCCAGCACCTCTAATGCCTTTAGTAGAAATTATTCCTGCAGTACAAACATCTGAGGAAACAAATAAAAAAACTAAAGAGTTGATTGATGATTGGGATAAGGTAACTGTTATTGTAAAAGATACTCCAGGATTTATAGTTAATAGAGTTGCAAGACCTTTTTATGGAGAAGCTTTGAGAATATATGAAGAAGGAATTGCGGATTTTATAACCATTGACTGGGCAATGAAAGAAATTGGAGGATTTAAAATGGGACCTTTTGAACTCATGGATTACATTGGAAATGATGTAAATTATACGGTAACAGAAACTGTATTTACTGCTTTTTATTTTGACCCTAGATACAAGCCATCATTTACGCAAAAAAGAATGAAGGAAGCTGGTTATTATGGAAGAAAAACTGGAAAAGGTTTTTATGACTATTCCCAAAATTTGCCAGAGCCAAAAAAAGATTATGAATTGGGAAAAAAAATATTATTTAGAATACTTTCAATGCTTATTAATGAGGCAGCTGATGCAGTATTTCTAAATATTGCATCCAAAAAAGATATTGATTTAGCAATGACTAAAGGAGTAAATTATCCAAAAGGACTACTTAGCTGGGCTGATGAAATAGGTATCAAGAAAGTATTTAATCAACTAGATGAACTATATAATGAATACAGTGAAGATAGATATAGACCCTCTCCTATTTTAAAAAGAATGATAAAAAATAATCAAACTTTTTTCTAATGGATTTAGCAAGTAAAGTAGTTGATAAAATGTTAAGTGGTGATGCGTTTAGCAAATGGCTTGGAATTGAAATATTAGAGATTTCAAGCGGATATTGTAAACTAAAAATGCAAGTTAGAAAAGAGATGACAAACGGGTTTAATATTGCACACGGTGGAATAACATTTTCACTTGCTGATAGTGCTTTAGCTTTTGCAGCTAATTCTTATGGTATTCAATCATTATCAATTGAGACATCAATTAACTATAAAAAAAAAGTAATGAATGGAGACACATTAATTGCTGAAACGAGAGAAATAGAGAAAAAAGAAAAAATCGTATCATATGTAATTAACATAGTAAATCAAGAAGGTATTGAAGTAGCAGAATTTAATGGCAAAGTATACATAACAAAAAATTATTGGTTTTAATTTTATGCAAAAAATAATAATACAATAAATATGAGTACATTTATAATAGATGCAATAAGAACACCCATAGGAAATTTTGGTGGAACACTAAAAAGTATAAGAACAGATGATTTAGCTGCAATTCCAATAAAAGAATTGATCAAAAGAACTAAAGTTGATTCAAGAAAAATAGATGACGTAATACTAGGGTGTGCAAATCAGGCTGGTGAAGACAACCGAAACATTGCACGTATGGCATTGCTTCTAGCAGGACTACCTTTTAAGGTTCCAGGTGAAACAGTTAATAGACTGTGTTCATCAGGTATGTCAGCTGTCATACATGCTAATAGAGCTATAGCAGCTGGTGATGGAGATTTATTTATTGCTGGAGGAGTGGAAAATATGACAAGAGGTCCTTGGGTTATTTCAAAAGTATCTAAAGCATTTGGAAGAGATGCTCAAATGTTTGATTCTTCATTTGGATGGCGCTTCGTTAATCCAAAAATGAAAGAGTTGTATGGTGTAGATGGCATGGGAGTTACTGCTGAAAATCTAGCTGAAAAATACAATATATCAAGAGAAGATCAAGATAAATTTGCTTATCATTCTCAAATGAAAGCAACAAATGCACAGTGTTCAGGCAGATTAGCTGAAGAAATAGTTGCCGTTGAGATTCCTCAAAGAAAAAAAGACCCTATAATATTTGAACACGATGAGTTTATTAAAGGTAAGACCTCTCTAGAAGTTTTAGCAAAGCTTAGAACGGCATTCAAGAAAGATGGAGGAACTGTAACAGCAGGTAATTCATCAGGTCTAAATGATGGTGCTGCTGCAATGCTATTAGCATCAGAAAATGGTATTAAAGATAATAACCTAACTCCTATGGCAAAAATAGTCAGTTCTGCTGTTGTCGGTGTTGAACCAAGAATAATGGGTATTGGACCTGTAATGGCATCAAACAAAGCTCTTGCAAAAGCTGGCTTAACAGTAGCTGATATGGATATAATTGAGTTAAATGAGGCTTTCTCGGCACAAGCATTAGCTTGTATTAGAGAGTGGGGACTAAAAGATGATGATGAAAGAATAAATCCAAATGGTGGAGCTATTGCGATTGGTCATCCTCTTGGATCTAGTGGAACAAGAATTATCCAAACAGCTGCCATTGAACTACAAAAGAAAAATAAAAAATATGCACTAATAACTATGTGTATAGGTGTAGGACAAGGATATGCAACGATAATCGAAAGAGTATAATATGATTTATGAATTTGACGGATATAAGCCAGTAATTAACCCCTCTTCCTTTGTTCACAAAGAAGCAACTATTATTGGAAATGTTATTATTGGTAAAAATGTTTATGTCGGTCCAGGTGCCTCCCTAAGAGGAGACTGGGGACAAATAATTGTAAAAGATGGGTGTAACATACAAGATAACTGCATAGTACATATTTTTCCTGGTAAAGATGTTATTTTAGAAGAAAATGCACATATCGGTCATGGAGCTATTATACATGGTGCAAATATTGGCAAAAACACATTAATTGGTATGAACGCAGTAATAATGGATGATGCAAAAATTGGTGATGAATGCATTATTGGTGCTTTATGTTTTGTCAAAGGAGAAATGGAAATACCAAATAGAAAGATTGTAGTAGGTAACCCTGCACAAATAAAAGGAAGTGTTTCAGACAAAATGCTTAATTGGAAAAATAAAGGCACTGAACTATATCAGCAACTACCAGAAGAATGTAAAAAATTAATGATGGAGTGTAAACCACTTACTAACATAGAGAAAAACAGAAAAGAAAAACAAGAAGTGATTTTTAATACTTGGAAAAAACACAATGAAAAATTATAAAAATTATGCTTTAGGTAAATGGATAAAAGGAGATGGTGAAGGCACACCTCTTTTTAATGCAATAACAGGTGATGAAATTGGAAGAGTTAGTTCTAAGGGACTTGACTTTTCTCAAATGATGAACTATGCCAGAAAAATTGGAGGACCAAAACTTAGAAAAATGACTTTTCAGGAAAGAGGTTTAATGTTAAAAAAATTAGCACTTCATCTTCACTCTATGAAGGAAAAGTTTTATCCTGAAAGTTATAAAACTGGTGCAACAAAAATTGATAGCTGGATTGATATTGAGGGAGGAATAGGTAATCTTTTTACAAATGCGTCACTAAGGAGACAATTTCCAGATCTTCCTTATCACGTTGAGGGTAGCGCTGCTCCATTATCAAAAAACGGAACATTTATTGGTCATCATATTATGGTACCAAAAGAAGGGGTTGCAATTCATATTAATGCTTTTAATTTTCCAATTTGGGGAATGTTAGAAAAAATTGCAGTTAATCTAATGGCTGGCGTTCCAGCTATTGTTAAACCAGCTACAATTACTTCATATTTAACTGAGTTTATGGTTAGAGAAATAATTGATTCAAAAATATTACCCGAGGGATCGCTTCAGCTAATTTGTGGAAGTGCTAGAGGAATTTTAGATACAATTACATCTGAAGATATTGTAACATTTACTGGAAGCGCATCTACTGGAAAAATGTTAAAATCACACCCAAAGATAGTAGAAGAAGCAGTTCCTTTTAACATGGAAGCTGACTCATTAAATTGTTGTGTTTTAGGTGAAGACTCAACACCAGAAACAGCAGAGTTTAACTTGTTTATTAAAGAAGTGCAAAAAGAAATGACCGTTAAAGCAGGACAAAAATGTACTGCTATTAGAAGAATACTTGTTCCAGAAAAATTAGTTGAAGATGTTCAAATCGCATTAGGAAAAAGATTAGCTAAAACTACAATAGGTGATCCAAAAATTGAGGGAGTAAAAATGGGAGCTCTTGCTGGTAATGATCAAAAAATTGAAGTAAAAGAAAAAGTTAATGAACTTTCAAAAACACAAGATATTGTATTTGGTGATTTAGAAAATTTTGAGGTAAATGGAGGAGATAAAAATAAAGGAGCTTTTTTCTCTCCTATTCTTTTTTTAAATAATAATCCTTTTAAGAATACAGACTGCCATAGCATCGAAGCCTTTGGTCCAGTTTCTACAATAATGCCCTACAAAAATATTAATGAAGCAATAGATTTAGCAAGAATGGGTAAAGGGTCTTTGGTTTGTTCTATTGTTACAAATAATATGAAAATAGCTGAGGAATTTGTTGTTGGAGCAGCGTCAATGCATGGCAGGATTCTAGTACTAAATGATGCGTGTGCAAAAGAAAGTACCGGTCACGGTTCTCCTATGCCACTTTTAACTCATGGAGGCCCAGGAAGAGCAGGTGGTGGTGAAGAAATGGGTGGAATAAGAGGAATTAAGCATTATCTTCAAAGAACTGCTGTACAAGGGCATCCTACAACAGTAACTGCTTTAACCAAGCAATATCAAATTGGAGCAGCACAAAACACCAAGGGTCCTCATACGTTCAGAAAACACTTTGAGGAAATTAATATTGGAGATACTGTAATTACTGAAAAACACACTGTTACTTTAAGTGATATTGAAAACTTTGCTGAGCTATCTGGTGATAAATTCTATGCCCATATGGACGAAAATTCACTTGAAGGAACCATATTTACAGAAAGAGTGGCTCATGGATATTTTATTATGAGTAAAGCAGCAGGTTTATTTGTTGATCCACCAAAAGGACCTGTATTATTAAACTACGGAATAGATGAATGTAGATTTACTAAACCAGTATATCCTGGCATGACAGTTGGTGTTCGCTTTACAGCTAAAGAAAAAATTGAACAAGAAAAGAGAGATAAGGATGATATAGCAAAAGGTATCGTTAAGTTTCTTGTTGATGTTTATGATGAGGAAGGAGATACTGTAATGTTAGCTACAATACTTACAATGGTTAAAAAAATTGATCAATCATAAAAATATAAAAATGAAAGAATATGTAAAATTAAAGATTGAGAATAATATTGGAACAATAGAATTTTATCATCCTCAAAGTAATTCACTACCTGGAAATGTATTAAATGAATTAGCTTATACCATCAAAAGTGCTGGGGAAAATAACGATATAAATGTAATAGTTTTAAAAAGCGGAGGTGAGAGAGCCTTTTGCGCAGGAGCTTCTTTTGATGAATTAATAGCAATTAAAGATGAAAAAAGTGGGAAAAAGTTTTTTGCTGGATTTGCAAATGTTATTAATGCAGCTAGAAAATGCCCTAAACTTATTTTAGGGCGTGTCCAAGGAAAAGCTGTAGGAGGTGGAGTCGGTATGGCTTCCGCAACAGACTACTGTTTTGCAACGAAATATGCTTCAGTTAAATTATCTGAACTTGCCATAGGCATAGGACCATTCGTAGTTGGTCCAGCTGTTGAAAGAAAAATTGGAAATTCAGCATTTTCATCAATGACAATTAACGCAACAAGATGGTTTGATGCAAAATGGGCTAGAGAAAAAGGATTATTTAGTGATGTATTTGATTCCACAGAAGAAATGGATAAAGAAATTCAAGTTCTTGCCTCTACTCTATCAAATTCAAATCCGCAAGCAATGAAAGAATTAAAAGAAATTATGTGGAAAGGAACCGAGAACTGGGACGAACTTTTGATGGAACGAGCAGAAAATAGTGGCAAGCTTGTGTTATCTGATTTCACAAAAAATGCAATAAAAAAGTTCAAGGCTACTTAAAATGAATGATAAAATAGATAATAAAATCCTAGAGCATGCTTTTGCATTGATGTGTAAAGCAAGAGCTATGAGTGAAATTTATGAAGAAAATTCTGAGGTAACATCTAAATATGTACATGCAACTTCTAAAGGTCATGAAGCAATACAAATAGCTTTGGGAATTCAATTAACTGAACATGACTGGGTTGCTCCTTACTATAGAGATGACTCAATCTTACTTTCAATTGGATTATCACCATACGAATTAATGCTTCAACTTTTATGTAAAAAAGATGATCCGTTTTCAGCTGGAAGAACATACTATTCGCACCCCTCACTAAATAGAAAAGGTTTTCCTAAAATACCTCATCAATCGTCTGCTACTGGAATGCAAGCAATTCCTACAACTGGAGTAGCTATGGGTATACAATACAAAGAAAAAGAAGGCATTAGTAAACCAAAAAAAGGAGAAGAACCAGTAGTGGTTTGTTCGTTTGGTGATGCATCTATCACGGAAGGAGAAGTAGCTGAAGCATTTCAAATGGCATCTTTAAAGAAATTACCTATTTTATATTTGGTACAAGATAATGAATGGGATATATCTGCTCATGCTACTGAAACACGAGCTGTTGATGCAACACAGTATGCCAAAGGCTTTGGCTTAAAAACTTATACTATTGATGGAACAAACTTTGAAGAATCATATCATACAATAACCAAAGCTTTAAACGAAATTAAAAATAAAAGATCCCCTATATTAATTCATGCTAAAGTACCTTTATTGAATCATCACACTTCAGGAGTAAGGATGGAATGGTATAGAGATGACCTTGAAGAAGCAAAAAAAAGAGATCCTTTTCCTAAACTGAGAACTCTTCTTCTCAAAAAAGGCATTAGAGAAAAACAAATAACAAATATTGAAAATAATTCAAAAGACAGTGTTCTGATTGATTACAAAAAAGCATTGTCTGCACCAGAGCCTGAACCTCAAGACTTATTTTTACATCAGTTTGCCCCTACTTCAGTTCTAAAAGAAGAAGGTGAGAGAGAAGGAAAAAACAAAGATGAAATAGTAATGGTAGATGCAGCATTGTTTGCTGTTAAAGAAATAATGAACAAACACCACGAGAGCTTACTTTATGGACAAGATGTTGGAAAACGCTTAGGAGGTGTTTTTAGAGAAGCTGCAACACTTGCAGAAACTTTTGGTGATAATAGAGTATTTAATACACCTATTCAGGAAGCTTTTATTATTGGAAGTACTGTTGGAATGTCAGCTGTGGGGTTAAAACCAATTGTGGAAGTACAGTTTGCAGATTATATATGGCCTGGTTTAAATCAGCTATTTACTGAAGTAAGCCGATCAAACTATTTATCAAATGGTAAATGGCCTGTAAGCTGTGTAATTAGAGTACCAATTGGAGCATATGGAAGTGGCGGTCCATACCACTCTTCTTCAATAGAATCAGTACTAGCTCAAATTAAAGGCATAAAAATAGCTTATCCATCTAATGGTGCTGACCTAAAAGGTTTGATGAAAGCAGCATTTTATGATTCAAATCCAGTGGTTATTCTAGAGCATAAGGGACTGTATTGGAGTAAAATAAAAGGAACTTCCTCAGCAAAAACAATTGAACCCTGTGAAGACTACAAAATACCACTTGGAAAAGGTAGAATAGTCCTCAAAGCTAAAGACAAAAATTCTGTGAGTATAATTACCTATGGCATGGGTGTTCACTGGGCTTTAAATGCGGCGCAACAGCATAATGGCAGAGTTGAAATAGTTGATTTAAGATGCATAAACCCAATAGACGAAAAATTAATATTTGATTCTGTTAGAAAAAATGGAAAGTGCTTGGTATTAACAGAAGAGCCATATAATAATTCATTTGCTCAAGCATTATCAGGTAAAATTCAAGAACATTGTTTTGAGAATTTAGATTGTGCTGTATATACTATGGGATCTGAAAACTTACCTGCTATACCCTTGAACTCAACTTTGGAAAAGACGATGCTTCCAAATTCTGAAAAAGTGAGTAAAAAAATTAAAGAAATTTTAGAATACTAAAATTTTAACAAATTAATACTTTTATAAAGCAAATATTTGAATAATGATTATTTTTATAAAATGTATAAATTAGCAAACTGTTAATCAAAAAAAAATATAATGAAAGAAGTTGTTATTGTTTCCGCTGTACGAACTCCTATAGGAAGTTTTGGCGGTGCACTGTCCTCTGTATCTGCCACAAAATTAGGTGCCGCTGCAATATTAGGTGCAATTGATAAGATTAAATTAGATAAAGATACTATAGATGAAGTATTTTTGGGAAATGTTTTACAAGCTAATTTAGGTCAAGCACCGGCAAGACAAGCTGCTATATATGCTGGTCTTTCAGAAAATATTCCATGTACAACAATTAATAAAGTATGTTCATCAGGAATGAAATCAATAATGATAGCTGCACAAACAATAATGTGTGGTGATAATGATATTGTTATTGCTGGAGGAATGGAAAATATGTCAAGTGTTCCTCATTATTTTACTAAAGGAAGAACAGGACAAAAATTAGGTAATATGCAACTAATTGATGGTATGGTTAAAGACGGATTAACTGATGTATACTCAAATGTTCATATGGGATTATGCGCAGAGAAATGTGCTAAAGAAATGAATTTATCAAGAGAAGAACAGGATAATTTTGCTGTAGAGTCATATAACAGAAGTAATAATTCATGGAAATCAGGTAAATTTTCAAATGAAGTAGTTCATGTTGAAGTTCCTCAAAGAAAAGGAGATCCAATACTTGTCACTGAAGATGAAGAATATAAAAATGTTAAATTGGAAAAGATTCCTCAACTTAGACCAGTATTTGACAAAGATGGAACCGTTACAGCAGCTAATGCCTCAACTTTAAATGATGGAGCATCAGCACTAATTTTAATGAGTGCTCAAAGGGCAAAAGAAATGAAAATTCAACCTATTGCCAAAATTAGAAGTTTTAGTGATGCAGCACAAGAACCGGAATGGTTCACAACAGCACCAGCTAAAGCTGTCCCTTTAGCAATTAAAAAAGCTGGACTAAATAAAAATGATATTGATTATTATGAATTAAATGAAGCTTTTTCAGTTGTTGGTTTAGCTAACATGAAAATTTTAGGTATTAATGATGATAAAGTAAATGTTAATGGAGGGGCAGTTTCTCTTGGTCATCCTCTTGGAAGCTCTGGCTCAAGAATAATAGTTACTTTAATAAATGTTTTAGCTCAAAATGAAGCAAAATTAGGTGTTGCGGGTATTTGTAACGGAGGTGGTGGTGCCTCTGCTATGGTTATTGAATTAATTTAGATGAAATACGGTATTTCTAATATCTCTATTGTACCAATAAGAAGAGAGGCTTCTGATCAATCAGAAATGGTTAATCAAATATTATTTGGAGAACATTTTAAAGTACTAGATACGAGGAAAAAATGGGTCAAAATTAGATTAGCACATGATAGTTATGAAGGTTGGATATGCAATAAGCAATGGCAGAACATAAGTGAAGATGATTACAAACAACTGGATAAGGATATACCCACGATCACGACCGATATTTTAGATATTGTAACTAAAGAACATCAGCAACCAATTGTTATTGGAAGTATACTACCTTTTTTTAAAAGTGGTCATGCACGTATAAATCATGATTTATATAAATTTGAGGGATTAACTACTCAAGGTTATGTCAATAAAGAAAAACTTAGAGATAATGCGTTAATATATTTAAATGCCCCTTATTTGTGGGGCGGAAGATCTCCTCTTGGAATTGACTGTTCTGGCTTAACTCAAATGATTTACAGGTTACAGGGAATTGATCTTCCAAGAGATGCTCATGAACAAGCAAAGGTTGGAACAACTTTAAGTTTTGTTGACGAAAGCGAATCGGGAGATTTGGCCTTTTTTGACGACGATGAGGGTAAAATTATACACGTAGGAATCATTCTTGAAGAAAATTATATTATTCATGCTTCAGGAAAAGTAAGAATAGATAGAATAGATCAACAAGGGATTTTTAATACTGAAATTGGATCGCATACTCATAAACTTAGATTAATTAAGAGTATTTGTTAGAAAATATTAAGCCATAATACTTAGCTAAAAATATACTAAACACTAATACTGATAAAACAATTAATCACAATTATCTTATTTGAAAAAAATGATACTTCCTTATGCTTTTAACATTATCTCAACAAAAGTATAATTAATTTATATTTGTAATATGAAGAAAAAATCTTTATTGGTGCTTTTAGTAGCTTTTATTTTATCATGCCAACATGAAATTGAAAGACCAAACTGGGATATAGATTTAATCATCCCAATTGCACATACTAAAATGAATATAAATAATATTATATCTGATTCCAGTATATCAGTTAATGAAGATGCATCCGGTTTTATATCTCTTGTTTTGCAAGAAGAATTTTTAAATGTAAATTTTGACACATTAATAAAAATTGATGCAATTGCAGATGAACAAACACACACACTAGACTCAGCAAGCTTTGAGGACGTAGTGATATCAGATACAGCTACTATTGGAGAAACAATAAATGAAATACCAGGGTTATCTTTTCTTCTTCCTGATGGAACTACAGCAACGATTCCTGATATTCCTAATATTGCTCAAAACGATACCATAAATATTGATGCCAGTGAATATTTTGAAACTATGACCTTATACAAAGGAAACTTGATAGTTGATATAAAAAATAATTTCCCAACAGATATTTCTAATATATTACTAAAGTTAGTAAACGCATCAAATCAAACAACCATAGCTGATTTTTCATTTCCTTTAATTCAATCAGGAAGTAACGCCATAGATAGTGTCTTTATAGGAGGACAAACAATAGATGAAAATATTTTTGCCATTTTAATTAACATGGATATTAATGCTAGTAATGGATCAGTTCTTATTGACTATTCTGATGCCATTATTACAACAATAAACATTTCTGACATTGGGATTACAGAAGCTACAGCTATATTTCCAGAACAACAACTAACTGAAAAATTAAAAGAACACAGCTTTGATCTTGGAGAAGCACAAATTACAGAAATAGGAATTAAAGAAGGAACAGTAAAAATTAATGTTTTAAGTACGCTTCCTAACGGTAAAATGGTTTATAATATTCCATCATTAACAAAAAATGGTATACCTTTTACAAGTGGTGATATGATTGTTCCAGAAGCAACAGATAATGAACTTACAACATTTTCATTTGATTTTAAAGGATATGTGCTTGACTTAACAGGGCAAGAAGGTCGACTAGGTGGAGACACAGTTAACACTATATATACTGAAGCATATACTTTTATTGATTATACTGGTACAGTAGAGGAAATTAATCAATCAGATAGCTTTTATTCATTTATAGAATTTGATCTTACAACTGAGTATGCAAAAGGGTATATTGGACAGGATACTATAAATTTTGGGCCCGAAATTATTAATACGGATATATTTAATGTTATAGAATCAGGAGATATTGATCTTAAAGAAGCTTCAATGAACATCAATATTAATAATTACATTGGAGCAGATGCCATAATGAGGATAAATAATCTAAGCGCTATTAAAGGCGATACAGAGATTTCAGCAATGATAGATGGCAGCTCCTATGATATTCAAAGAGCTTCCTTAACATCTAATAATAGCATAATACCTACAAACACTCAAATTAATATTGATGCTGATGAAATTATTGAAATTTTTCCCAATAAAATAAATACTAGTGCAACATTTTATGTAAACCCAAATGGATCATCTTCCCAACAAGATTTCATTTATCCCTCCCAATCAATAAATGGACAAATAAATTTAGAAATACCACTCAACCTCATAGCCAATAACTTAGCAATTATTGATACAACTAATATGACGCTTCCAAATGAAGAAGAATTCGAAATTGATAAAATATTTCTAACGATAAATAACGGATTCCCATTTGATGCCGAAATAAAACTCATCCTTTTAGATGAAAATAATTTAATTATTGATACTCTTTTACAAAATACTTCTATTATGTCTGCTATAACTGATGACAATAATATAGTTATAGAAAATAGTACAAGTTCAATAGAAATAGATTATACTAATTTTGAAAACATAAAAAAAATAATAACTCATTCCAATTTTTCAACTGTTTCTAATAATGAGTATATTAAATTATATTCAAGCTATAATTTAGATGTAACTTTAAGTGCTAAAATCAATAAAAAAGTAGCAGAATAATGAAAAAGTTTGTTTTTATTTTTTTATTTCTTCCTTTTTTAAATCATGCACAAGAAAATAATCATGAAGTCAATTGGCGTAGTAATTTTATATTTGAAGCAAATAGTTTAAACAAACAATTTCTAGATGCATTACTATTTGGAGAATATATAAATGACAGTACAAAGACAGGTTGGTTAAATCTTTCTAAGCAATCAAATATAATGTATGCAAAAATTAGTAATGGAATAGAGTATTCTTATAATTTTAAAAATAAATTTATCACTTTTAGTGCTAGTGATATAAATTATTTAAATGCTAATATTCGAAAAGATCTCATCAAATTAATACTAAAAGGAAATTATGATTATCAAAATGAAACATTAAATTTTAGTAATAGTAATATCAGAGCAGATAGATACCAACAATATAAATTAACATATGGTATAAAGGGCAATAAAATAAGTGCTTCAGCTGGAATAGCTTATTTAGTCGGAAATCATCATCTTTCATATATAATTAATGAAGGATTTCTTTTTACTGCACCACAGGGAACTTACCTTGATATAGCATATGATATCAGTTCATTTATTACTGACACTTCAGATTTATCTGCCTTAGCTAAAAACGGTAATGGATTAGCTTTAGACTTTAGCACAACATTTAACATAAATAACTTAAAATTTAATTTATCACTTGAGGATTTAGGTTTTATTATGTGGAATACCTCATCTGCTGCATTATCAGTAGATAGCTCATTTAATTTTCAAGGGATAGAAATAGACAACATTTATAACTTTAATGATTCACTAATAGATGCAAATAATGTAATCGATAATATTACACCATCTAATAATAAATCATTTAAGTCTTATATTCCTGCTACATTACATCTATCTTTAACTGGAAAATCAAACTATAAATACCTAAAAAATTTTTGTACTGGAATGATAGCTAAATGGCAACCATACATGGACAACAAAAAGTTATCTTTTGATAAAGTCCATCAAGGTTTTATAGAATCAAACTATATGCCATTATTCTATATTACATCAATAATTAAAAATAAAAATTTTGATTTATTACCTAGCTTTAGTTATGGAGGATTTACAAAAGAAGAAAATATAGGTCTAGCTATATCAAAAGGAAATAAAAATAAATTGATTGTAGGTACAAATCATTTAGAAGATCTTTTTAAAGGAGAAGAAGCTCAAGCATTAAGTCTATTCATAAATATAAAATTACAATTCTAAAATGTTACATAATATTAAAAACATACAATTTCTTGAAGAAAATAATTTCTTTTTAATTGCAGGCCCGTGCGCAATAGAAAGTGAAGAAACTACAATAGAAATTGCAGAAAAAATTTTAAGTATAACTAATGAACTAAAAATCCCATTTATATTTAAAGGAAGTTATAGAAAGGCAAATAGAAGTCGTCTAGACTCTTTTACTGGAATTGGAGATGAATTGGCACTAGAAATACTAAAAAACATTGGAGATAACCTTAAAATACCAACAATAACAGATATTCACTCTACTTATGAAGCAGAAATAGCAGCAAAATATGTTGATATACTTCAAATTCCTGCATTTTTAAGTAGACAAACCGAGCTATTAGTTGCTGCTGCCAAAACTGGTAAACCAATAAACATAAAAAAAGGTCAGTTTATGTCACCCGAATCTATGAAACATGCAGTTAATAAAATACAAGTTAATGGAAACAATAACATAATTCTTACTGAAAGAGGAACAATGTTTGGCTATCAAGATATTATTGTTGATTACAGAGGGATACCTACAATGCAAAAATTAAAATTTCCCGTTGTTTTAGATATTACACATTCATTACAAAAACCAAATCAAAGTAGTGGGGTGACAGGTGGTAACCCAGAAATGATTGAAACAATAGCCAAGGCAGGAATTGCTGCAGGAGCCGATGGAATATTTTTAGAAACACACCCAAATCCAAAAATTGCAAAATCAGACGGAGAAAATATGCTAGAGCTTAATAAATTAAAAAATTTATTAACAAAGCTTATAAGAATACGAAAAGTACTGTAACAGCACGTATTTAATCCAATCTGAAACTAATCAGAATTGTATATATAATCTTTACTGGCTTTCCGCGTTGTACTCCAGCTTTATACTATTTTTTATGTGAATACTTTATTAAATCTTTTATGTCAATAACACTAAGTGTTTTTTCATTTGTTGCTTCAAGTATTACCTTTGGCGCTACATTATTACTAAGAGCTTCTTTCCATCTTAAAGCACATAAACACCACCTATCTCCTTCTTTAAGTCCATCAAAACCATACTCAGGCATAGGGGTTAATAAGTCATTACCAACTGCTTTAGAGAATAATAAAAATTCTTTTGTAACAATAACACAAACGGTATGCATACCTAAATCTGTTTTATCAGTATCACAACAACCATTTCGAAAAAAACCTGTCATAGGATTAGTACTACATGTAATTAAGGGTTCTCCAAAAATATTTTTATTCATTTATTTAAATTAAAGTTTTACACCAACCATCTTTTATTGGTTTTAAAAAATGAGTTAAATCAGATTTATAACTTATTGTAAGATCATAAAATAATGTGTTTTCAGAAACATTATTTTTTAATTGAGAAGATGGAATACATTTTATAGTATCATCAATTTGACAATAAACATTCAATCTGTTCATTAATGAAATTGTAAGACTACTCTCTAAATCTTGAATAATTCTTTGTAAAGTGTCAATTGAACATCCACTAGCTGAAGTATTTGATTCATCAACAGCAACTACAACAAAATGATCTTCTAAAATACAAGCGGAAGCCTTTAAAGGTTGTTTATGTGCTTCCCATAAATTTAAATGAGAAAAAAGTGTTTCTAGTATAGAATCTTTAGTTACTTGATTTAATTTAAGATCAGAAGCATAAATCCAAATCCTTGAACTATCAGGTATCGTGTCAAAATCAACTAACATTATATATTTTCAGCTATTAATTCAGCAATATCTAAAACCTCAGCAGCTCCCTCATTTACAGATTTTACTCCATCAGAAATCATAGTGTTACAAAAAGGACAACCAGTAGCAATAATATCTGGCTTGAGTGACAATGCTTCTTCCGTCCTATTTATGTTAATATCTTGATTTCCTTTTTCAGGTTCTTTGAACATTTGTGCCCCTCCAGCACCACAACAAAAAGATTTTCTTTTACTTCTTTTCATTTCAATAATCTCTATACCTAAAGATTTTATTATATCCCTAGGTTGTTCGTATACATTATTTGCCCTTCCTAAATAACATGGATCGTGATATGTAATTCTCTTGTTTTTTAAGTTACCCTTAATTTTTAATTTGTTTTGTTTAATTAAGTCAATAATAAATTCTGTATGGTGAAAGACAGTATAATTTCCGCCTAAACTGCTATATTCATTTTTTAGAGTATTATAGGAATGAGGACATGTTGTAACAATTTTTTTTACATTATAACCATTTAGTATTTCAATGTTCATTAAAGCCTGCATTTGAAAAACAAACTCGTTACCAGCTCTTTTAGCAGCATCTCCCGATGATGATTCTTCAGTTCCGAGAACACCGAAATTTACTTGAGCACTATTTAAAATCTTAACAAAAGATTTTGTTATTTTTTTTGCTCTATCATCAAAACTACCAGCACTTCCTACCCAAAAAAGAATGTCAGGCTCCTTTCCTTCTGCTAAAAAATCAGCCATTGTTTTGACTTTTAATGCACTCATTATTTTAAGATTTAAAAACCTGAATTGATACTTCTTTTTCAACTAGATCAGTAAATTTTCCATCAAATCTTGTTGCTCGAACAATATGATTATCAACCCAGTGATAATTACCTCCTCTAGGCTTACCCATTAATAATCCATGATACTTAAACCCATTCTTTTTTAACCATTTTTCTGTAACTTCTCTATGTTCTTCTATTCTTGATGTGAAAAAAGTGATGTAATGACCGGCATCATACCAATTATTTAAAGTTTCTAGTGCATCAGGATATAATTTTGCTGATTCCATCCTTTCAGGCTCTTCATTTGGTATATCATCACAGATAGTTCCATCAATATCGATCAAATAATTTTTAATATTATCTGGTAAGACAGGAGAAATATATTCTCCATTTACTTTTTTTTCTTTTAATTTATTCATCTTTCCATTTTAGTCTATCTGCCGCAGCGAATTGCCATGGCGCACCATTATTCTCAATGTTATTAAACATCATATTTAGTTCAGTAGGAGCAGCAGATTTTTCCATTACTAAATATCTTCTCATATCAATAATAATCGATAGAGGATCTAATTCTATTGGACAAGAATCAGTACAAGCATTACAAGAAGTACATGCCCATAATTCTTCGGCCTTGATATAATCTCCGAGTAATGATTTATTGTCTTCTATCCCTTTTCGTTTATTATTTGAATATTCTGTAATTCTATCTCTAGTGTCCATTAAAATTTTTCTAGGAGACAATAATTTACCGGTTTGATTTGCTGGACAGTTTGATGTACACCTACCGCACTCCGTGCAACTGTATGCATTTAACAGCTGTACCCAATTTAAATCAGTAACATCTTTAGCCCCAAATGATTGCGGAGCTGAGGGAGTGTTATCTACAGCATAAGGATCTGCGTTAGGATCCATCATTAACTTAACCTCTTTAGTAACAGAATCTAAATTATCTAAACCTCCCAATGCATTCAAATTTGCATAATATGTGCTAGGGAATGCAAAAAAGATATGTAGATGCTTTGAAATCAAAACATAGTTTAAAAATGCAAGAATTCCTAATATATGAAACCACCAACAAAATCGCTCAATAAAAATTAAAGTAGATAGTTCTAAACCGTTTAAAAAAGGTGTTATGGACGTACTCACAGGAAATGAACCAGCTACCACATAATGACTATCTTTAGTCTGTAATAAACTATCTGCAGCATTCATTGTCAAAAAAGCCATCATCAACAATATTTCAAAAATCAAAATTAAATTTGCATCTGTTCTTGGCCACTTGGTCATCTCACGGTTCCAAAAACGTTTGATTTTCATAAGATTTCTTCTCGTGTAAAAAAATACACATGCAATAAGAACTAAAAGTGCTAAAATTTCAAATGAACCAATTAAAAAATTATAAAATGACTGTGGTAAAACAGAAAAAAGAAATCGATGTGTACCAAAAATACCGTCAACAATAATTTCAATAACTTCAATATTTATTATGACAAAACCAACATAGATAATTATGTGTAAAATACCAGCAATTGGTCTACGTGTCATTTTAGATTGCCCTAGTGCAACTCTTATCATATTTTTCCATCTTTCTAAAGGGCGATCAGACCTATTAATATCTTTGCCTAAATTAATATTCGCAATGATTCTTTTTAAATTTATGTAGAACATAGTTACAGCAAATAAAAACACGAAGAGAAATAGTATATTAGAAACACCCATAATTTACTTATCTTTTGGATTATATGTCTTGCCCCCACCTATTAGAGAAAAGTTAACATATCGACTTGGATTATTTTTAATATCTTCAATTAGTTCAGCCAATTCTTTAGTAGATTTCTCAAGATTAAAGTAAATTTCATCATTTTCTAATAAAAGTGCTAGGCTACCATCACCATTATTAATTTTTGAAGTAATATCGTTTATATTTTTAATTGACGCCTCAATATCAACAGAATTTAAAGAATTTGAAATTGAGGCAAAATTTACCAACACTGTTTTTATGTCTTCGTTACCTTCTTCTAAATTTTTTGTAATTGACTCTAAATTTATAATAATTCTAGTTAATCTATCATCATTTTTAATAACGATACTATCAATTTTAGTCATAGTTTGAGTCATAATTTCAAAAGTTTCATTTAGTGAGGCTAAACTATTTCTTAAATTTTTTCTTGTATCCTTATTTAAAACAGCAGTTATAATTGTCATTACTGAATCAATTGATCCAATCAGCTCTTCAGTCTTTAGCTTTAGTGGCAAAATTTGAGCATTAACTTCATCTTGTAGTGACCCTTCAATCTTACTAAATAATGTATCTCCTTCTATTGCTAATTTGTTAGCATCTCCAAGTATTAAATCAATACTTTTCGCTCCCATTAGATCCTTGTTTACTATTTTACAAATAGTATTTTTTGGGATATCAAAATCCTTCTCTATATTAAGAGTTACTAAAAGATTATTTTTTCTTAGCAAACTAATTTCTGAAACTGATCCAACTTTGTAGCCATTTAAGGAAACAGAACTTCCAACCTGTAAACCACCAATATTATCATATTTAGCATAGAACACTTTATGTTTATTTAATACATTGATACCTTTTAGATAATTTATACCAATAACTAAAACTGTTATACTCAATAAAGCAATTAAACCAACTTTTAACTCTCTATTCATTGTTTTGTGTTTTCATTTGCAAATTTAATGCTTCTTTTATAGATATTCGTTCTCCATTCAAAAAAGGTACAATAAAAGAACCGCTGAATCCTAAATTAATCATTTTGCGTTTAATATATTCTGCATCTTCTTTTTTGAGTTCATTTCCAACATAATACTTATAGATTCCGTTTACAAATACTTCCTCAGATTTAATATCAATAAATAATTTTTCATTTATCATTGACTTTAAAAAAGTTCCAATTTGCACTTTATAAATTAAATTATTATTTAGGTTATTTGTATTAACAGTATCATTTAATTTGTCATTTACATCAGATTTATTTACAACTAAAGAGTCATCTTTAAGATTTGAGCTTACATTCTCTAAATTTTCTTTGTATGATCGAAAGGCTCTAAAAATAGCAGAAGCTATATATTCCTGACCCTTTTCAGAATGTAAATAATCTTCTTCTTTTGGATTAGTTAAAAAACCACATTCAATAAGAATTGAGGGCATATTGGTTCTGCTAATAACATAAAAAGGAGCCTGTTTAACTCCTCTACTTTTACGATTAGCTCTAGTAGAAAATTGATTTTCAACTTCTTGTGCTAACAATAAACTTTGATCTAAATAAGTATTTTGCATTAAACTAAAAACGATATAACTTTCAGTAGATTTAGGATCAAAACCATCGTATTTTTGTTGATAATTATCCTCTAAATAAATTGCAGCATTTTCTCTCATAGCTACATCTAAATTAGCTTTTAATTTACTAGTACCCATAACAAAAACACTCGCACCATAAGCAGCAGAATTCTTAAAACCATCACAATGAATTGATATAAACAGATCAGCATTATTATTATTTGCTAATTCCGTTCTCTCAAACAATGAAAGAAATTTATCAGTCTTTCTAGTATAAATAACTTCTATTTCTGGAAAATCATCAGAAATATATTGACCTAACTTAAGAGCAACAGCTAGAGCAATATGTTTTTCATATATTTTATATCGTTTAGTACCTAGAGTTCCTGGATCTTTTCCTCCATGACCAGGATCAATAACTATTTTATTGATCTTATTTTTTGTAATTTCTTGTGAAAATAAATTGCTAGAAAAAATTAAAAATAAACTAAATAAAAAAAAGCATACGGCGTTATATAAAATTATGTTGTATAATTTAATTAGTTTTGACACTGTTTCTTAAAAAAAGAGACTAACGTTACAAATATAACACTAAGATTGGACTTTAAAAAACAAACTTTACTCGTCTTGATATTCTTATCAACATGTTTTTTTAATAAAATAATAGCTCTTTCTAATGATGCTCTTCAAAATAAAAAAACAGAAAATAATTCCTTTTTTGAAGAGGAAATAAAACAATATGCTGATGATTCAATAAAAATTAGTATTGACGGGAAAAAAGCATATCTTTTTGGAAATGCTAGAATAGAATATCAAAAAACAAAAATTTCTGCATCATATATTGAAATTGACTGGATGGAAAATATTCTTACGGCAAGTTATACCCTAGATTCAAATAATAATAAGATAGGAAAACCTATTTTTTCTGAAGGAAATGATGAATTTATAGCTGAAGAGATTAAATATAATTTTAAAACTAAAAAATCATATATTAAAAATATTGTTACCAAAGAAGGTGAAGGATATATATTGGGTAAAAATGTCAAAAAAATAGACGAAGTATTTTACTTACAAAAAGGAGATTACACAACATGTAATCATGAAAAGCCACACTTTTCAATTAAAGCTAATAAAATCAAAGTGATTGCCGGTGAAAAAATAATAACCGGACCAGCATACCTATCTTTTTTTGGTGTACCTACTCCTCTATTTTTACCTGTTGGTTATTTTCCAAATCATAATAATAAACAAAGTTCAGGTATTATTATGCCAGCATATGGAGAATCTGCTAACATGGGTTTTTTCATAAAAGATGGAGGATATTATTTTGCCATAAATAATAAAATAGATTTATCATTAAAAAGCGATATATATTCTAGAGGTAGCTGGAACATTAAATCAAATATGAGATATAAAAGCAGATATAAATATAATGGTAATTTTAACATTAGCTATGGTTTTCTTAAAAATAGCTATAAAGGCTTCCCCGATTATAGTGAAAAACAAGATTTTAATATTAAGTGGTCTCATAAACAAGATCCAAAAGCGAGTCCATCACTTAATTTCTCAGCAAATATAGATGCTGGAACCAGCACATATCACAGGAATAATTCATATAGTGATGACTACCTTAAAAATACTATGACTTCGAATATTAGCCTATCAAAATCTTTTGATAACTTATTTTTAAACAATATGTATATTAGTTTAAGACATACACAAAATACATCCAACAATATTGTCAGTCTAACGATTCCCGAAATATCTATTAATTCTCAAAGAATTTATCCATTTAAGTTTTTAAATAAATCAATAAACGAGAAATGGTATGAAAAAATATCTATTAGATATAATATGAATAGCAGAAATACAATTACAACTGCTGATTCATTATTGTTTACACAAAACTCGATTTCAAAATTTAGAAACGGAATCAAACATAATATTCCAATTACTGCATCCTTAAAAATTTTAAAGCATTTTAATTTTAACCCTAGCTTAAATATTACTGAAAGATGGTATTTAAACAGAATAGAAAAAAGATGGGATGATATAAATAATACTCTATTAACTGATACTATTAATAAATTCACGAGAGGATTGGACTATAATTTTTCTGCTGGTTTAAATACTA
>CEWK01093773.1_pt1 | contig 30774 bp, 27 predicted proteins | sample 531431 | NCBI WGS metagenome assembly CEWK01 (sample SAMEA2623059, study PRJEB7988) | marine metagenome | isolation source: saline water (ENVO:00002010), including
CAATTATGATGAACTAATTTCGTGTGGAGAGGGAAAATTATTTGGCGAAGGTAATGCCAAGCTCCCTTTACCTCCAATGTTAATGTTTGATAGAATCACTGAGATTAAAAAAAATACTGGTGAATTTAAAAAGGGATTTATCAAAGCTGAGCTAGATATTAAAGACAACCTTTGGTTTTTTGACTGTCACTTCAAAAAAGATCCGGTAATGCCAGGATGCCTTGGTTTAGATGCAATGTGGCAATTAGTTGGGTTTTATCTAGGTTGGATCGGCGAACCAGGAAAGGGTAGAGCTTTAGGCGTAAATTCTGTAAAATTTACGGGGGAAGTTTTGAAAAATATTAAGATGGCAACTTATGAAATTAATATGAAAAGAATTTTAAAAAAAGAAGGGACCGTGGTCGGATTAGCTAACGGTATTTTAAGCGCAGATGGTAAAATAATCTATAAAGCAGAAAATTTAAAAGTAGGATTATTTAAATCATGAAAAGAGTTGTTGTAACCGGAATAGGAGTTGTTTCTTGCTTAGGAAATAATCAAGAAGAAGTTTTTAAATCATTGATAAATGCTAAATCAGGAATTACCTTTTCTGAAGAGTATAAAGAATATAATCTAAGGAGCCATGTTCACGGTAAGCCAAATATAAAACTTGAAGATCATGTAGATAGAAAGTTTATAAGGTTCATGGGACCAGGGTCAGCCTATAATTATATTTCAATGAGTGAAGCTGTAAAAGACTCTGGTTTAGTAGAAAAAGATGTAAGCAATATATCTACAGGAATGATTATGGGATCAGGGGGTCCTTCTATTGAAAATGTAATACTCGCTGCAGATAAAACAAGAGAAAAAAGTCCGAAGAGAATGGGTCCTTTCGTTGTTCCAAGAACTATGTCCAGCACAGCTTCAGCAACTCTTGCAGTTCCATTCAAAATAAAGGGGGTTAATTACACCATCAGTTCTGCATGTGCAACAAGTGGTCACTGTATTGGTAATGCAATGGAGTTAATTCAATTAGGAAAACAAAAGATTATTTTTGCAGGAGGAAGTGATGAAGTGCATTTTGCAATGACAGCAATGTTTGATGCAATGACCGCACTTTCTTCAAAGTATAATGATACTCCTGAAAAAGCTTCTAGACCTTATGACAAAACTCGAGATGGTTTTGTTATATCAGGAGGCGGAGGAGTTTTAGTATTAGAAGAATATGAACACGCTAAGGCTAGAGGAGCGAAGATGTATGCGGAATTAACGGGATACGGTGCTACTTCAGATGGTTATGATATGGTTGCTCCTTCAGGAGAAGGTGCTGTGAGGTGCATGAAAATGGCTTTGAGCAATGCTAAAAATAAAATAGATTATATAAATACTCATGGTACATCAACACCTGTAGGAGATATAACTGAATTAAAGGCTGTTGGAGAGGTTTTCAGTGAATATAAACCAAAAATCAGTTCAACCAAGTCACTTGCTGGTCACTCTCTAGGAGCAACGTCTGTTCACGAAGCTATCTACAGTTTAATAATGATGAAAAACAATTTTATAGCTGCATCAGCTAATATTAACGATATGGATGAAGAAGCAAGAAAATATCCAATTGTCACAAAAGTAGAAAAAGACGTGAAATTAAATTCTGTAATGTCTAACAGTTTTGGCTTTGGTGGAACCAATGCTACTTTAGTATTTGAGAAGGTATAAATATGAGTTTAATGAAGGGAAAAAAAGGTTTAATAATGGGTGTTGCAAATGAACGCTCGATAGCTTGGGGTATATCTCAAAAACTTGCAGAAGCTGGCGCAGAACTAGCTTTTACGTATTTGGGAGATGCTTTAAAAAAAAGAGTTGTTCCTTTAGCTGAAAGATTAAATTCGAAAGTTACTTTAAGTTGCGATGTAGAAAAAAAAGAGGAAATCATTAAGCTTTTTGAAGATATAAAGTCAGAATGGGGTCAAATAGACTTTGTAGTACATGCAGTTGCTTTTTCAGATAAATCAGAGTTATCAGGAGAATATTTAAATACTTCAAGAGAAAATTTTTTAAAAAGCATGCTAATTTCTTGTTTCTCATTTACTGAAGTATCTAAAGAAGCTGCTAAAATAATGAAAGATGGTGGTAGTTTGTTAACACTTACTTACGAATCTGCAAAAGCAATACCAAACTATAATGTAATGGGAGTTTGTAAATCTGCTCTAGAAGCAAGCGTAAAATATTTAGCTAGAGATCTTGGTGATAAAAAAATAAGAGTTAACGCTATAAGCGCTGGTCCAATAAAAACTTTAGCTGCTTCTGCAATTGGAGATGCAAAATTTTTATATAAGTGGAACGAAAATCATTCATTTTTAAAAAGAAACGTAGATATTCATGATGTGGGTAATTCTGCTTTATACTTACTTAGCCATTTAGCCGGAGGTGTTACTGGAGAAATTCATTATGTGGATGCTGGGTATAATAAAGTAGGAATGCCTGATCCTAAAAATATTACTTAATAGCTCTTAAACTTTTTACGGTTTTCTCTACTAAAAAATTTATGAAATTTTTAAATTTATTTGTGTAAGAATTACTTAAAATATAATCTAGTGAAACTATTTTTTTATGGTTTTTAATGATGAATTTTTCAAAATTAAAATAATATTTATCATTCCAATAATTTATATGTATTTGAGTAGATTGAATTCCGAAAGGTAATAAAATCTCTTTATAAAATAATTGTGGTATGAAAAGTAATTCATTTTTATAGTAAGGAAACAGACCATATCCATCTATCACAATTTTAATTCCTGTGTCTTTAAGTGCTTTTAGAGTATTAGAGTCATAAATGTGATTAGGGGCAAAAAAACTTCTTATATTAATATTTCTTTTTTTAAACTCATTTAAACCTATTTTAATTTTATTTTGTTGGGCCGAATAATCAAGTCCATAAAATTCTGACTCACCACCATAATTAAAAATATCCTTTTTATCAGAAATTTGTGTATACAAATGGTTACATCCGTGCATAGTAATTTCCCAGCCTTTGGTCTTCCATCTTTTAACTCTATCCCAAAAAAGTGGGTTATTTGGATATTTAAGTAACTCTGGATCTTTATTTACTGGTATAACGCCTATAAGAGGTTTTAAATTATATTTATCAAAGAGATTCTCACATTTATCCATTAGCTTCCAATTCATATTTTCAGCTATGTCGTCCATACGTAGAAGTAATCCAGTATTTTTAGTGATTACATTTTTGATTGAATTAAATATCATAATTTATAATTTAGTTCATAATGAATAATATTAAAATACTTAAAATCAGCGAATTTAATCAAGAAAAATTAATAAGCTTTTATAAAGAAACTTTTGATGAAATTGGCTCTTATAATAGCGATTATAAATGGCGATATCGTTTTGATAACAAATTGATAGAACCTTTAATAGCTACAGAAAATTCCGAAATAATTGGACACGTGGGATGTTACCCAACAAAATTTAAAATAAATAATATAAAATTAGATGGAGTTTGGTGGTCTGATGTCTTTGTAAAAAAAGAACATAGAGGAAAAGGTGTTGCTCAATTAATTAGTAAAAATTTGATGAATTTAAGTCATTTTCATACAGCAATATGCAATGAAAAATCATTTAAACTTTTAAAAAAAATTGGTTGGTGTGAGGCCCCAGCTCATTTCAGACTAGTGAAATTTGTTCCTCTTTCAAATTTATTAATCTTTAAAAATAAAAGTGAATTTAAAGAAATCGAACTTAATGAAAAAAACATATCACAATTTAGTTACCTAATCAAAGAATCTAATAAACTTAAAAAAGACTGCTTTATAAGAGATGATGCATGGTTCGAATGGCGATTTCTAAAATATCCAAATAGAAATAGATTAGTATTTTTAAAAAGCGAAAAAAATTACATTATTGGTCTTCGAACAAAATGGAGAAAAATAAATATATTTAAAGTATTATTAACAAATAATAAATTAGACAAAAATTTAAAAAATATGCTCACTATATGGTGCCAAAAAAACAAATTCGTTTTTTTTTCTTTTCTTGAGAAAATTGATGAAGATAATAGTTCATATTTTCTTGGTAAAAAATTGAAATACTTATCACACTCAAATTTCAAAGAATTTAAAAATAATTTTACAACAGACTTTGATGATGTGCAATTTGCTGACAGTGATATAGGTTTTTAGATTTTAGGCTTGTTTTATTGATAGTTTAACTTTGCCTCTGTCAAACCCTACCACTTTTACTGATACTTCGTCACCTTCATTAACTACATCATTTACTTTAGCAACTCTCTTATTTGCTAACTCAGAAATGTGAACTAATCCATCTTGTTTTCCAAGAAAATTTACAAAAGCACCAAACTCCATAATTTTTACAACTTTACCTTTGTAAACTTTGCCCATTTCTGGCTTGGCAACTAAATTTTTTATAAAATCAATAGCTTTTGATCTTGATTCTTCATCGGGAGCAGCAATTGTTACTTCTCCAGTATCTTTTACATCCACTTTTGCACCAGAGGTTTCAACAATTTCTCTAATCGTTGCACCGCCTTTACCTATTACTGTTGCAATATCTTTTTTATCTACTTTAATAGTTTCCATTTTTGGAGTGTGTTTTGAAAACTCTTTTCTAGAGGTTTTAATTGCTTTATTCATCTCATTTAAAATATATTTTCTTCCCTCATTAGCCTGTTCTAAAGCTTTTTCCATAATTTCAAAAGTTATACCTGTTATTTTAATGTCCATCTGTAATGAAGTGATACCATTTTCTGTGCCAGCTACTTTAAAATCCATATCGCCCAAGTGATCCTCATCGCCTAAAATATCTGAAAGAACAGAAAAATCTTCACCCTCTTTGATTAACCCCATCGCAATTCCTGCAACAGGCTCCTTAATGGGAACTCCAGCATCCATTAAAGATAATGAGGTTCCGCATACTGTTGCCATAGAAGATGATCCATTAGACTCTGTGATTTCTGAAACTACTCTCAATGTATAAGGAAAATTTTCTTTTGATGGTAAAGATGAGTTTATAGCTCTCCATGCAAGTTTTCCATGTCCAATTTCTCTTCTGCCAGTTCCTATTCTCCCACACTCGCCAACAGAAAATGGTGGAAAATTGTAATGTAACATAAAATTTGATCTTTGCATTCCCTCTAGACTTTCCAACCTTTGTTCGTCATCTGTCATTCCTAAAGTAGTGACAACCAGAGCTTGAGTTTCTCCTCTAGTAAAAAGAGCTGATCCATGTGTTCTTGGTAAAATACCAACTTCACATTTTATTTGTCTTACGTCTGATAAACTTCTGCCGTCAATTCTTTTCTTTTCTTTCAAAATCGCAGTTCTTACAATGTCTTTTTCAATTGCTTTAAGTTGACTCATTACTTGATTTTCGGAGATAGACTCGTCTTTAGAAAACATTTCTTTACATTTTGTCTCTATTTCAGAAATTGCTGCAGATCTTTTTTTTTTATCTACCTCTTTAAATGCAATTCTCAAATCACCTTCAAATTTTTTAGCAATTTCTTTTTTAATTTCAGAATAATCATTTTCTTTGACTTCCCACTTAGGTTTTCCTGCTTTTTTAACTAAATTTTCAATTGTTTGAATTATTGGAATAAATTTATCATGTCCAAATTTAACTGCATCTAACATTATTTTTTCAGATAAACCTGATGTTTCTGACTCAACCATCAATACTGCATCTTTGGTTCCAGCAACTACTAAATCCAACTCAGATTCTTTTAACTCTTCCACCGAAGGATTTAATAAATATGTTCCGTCTTTGTATCCAACTCTACTCGCAGCAATAGGTCCCATAAAAGGTAATCCCGATATTGCTAAAGCTGCAGAAGAGGCAATAATTGATAAGATATCTGGTTGGTTTTCACTGTCGTAAGACAATACTGTTGGTAACACTTGTACTTCGTTCATAAAACCGGATGGAAACAGAGGTCTAATTGGTCTATCTATTAATCTAGATATTAAAGTTTCAGCTTCAGTAGGTCTTGCTTCCCTTTTGAAATAACCCCCTGGAATTTTACCTGCAGCGTAATACTTTTCTTGATAATTAACAGACAATGGAAAATAATCTTGACCTTCTGCTACTTCTTTTGCTCCGACGGCAGTAGCTATAACTACAGTTTCACCAAGCGAAGCAATAATCGCACCATCTGCTTGACGAGCAACCTTTCCAGTCTCTAAAGTTAATTTTTTTCCATTAATTACTATTTCTTCCTTATGAATTTTGAACATTATTTCCTTAAATTTAATTGCTTGATTACTTTTTGATATGAAACGATATTTTTCTTTTTAAGATATCCAAGTAATTTTTTTCTTTTATTTACTGACTTTGATAGTCCTAAAGTTGAGTGTTTATCTTTTTTAAATTTTTTAAAATGCTCTGACAATTTATCTATTTTATCTGTGAGCAAACCAATTTGTACCTCTGTAGACCCCACGTCTTTATCATTTAGAGAAAGGGATTTAATTATATCTTTTTTTTTCTTTATCATTATTTTTATTTTTTTGTATTATTTTTTCTATCTTTTCAGCATATTCAAATGAGTTATCCTCAACAAATGTAAGTTTAGGAAGAAACTTTATATCTAGCCTTTTAGACAAGGCTTTTCTAACAAGATGTGAGTATTCAGTCAAGATCATTACAGTTTCTTTAACACCATCTCCTCCTAAAGGAATTACATATACTCTTGCTGTTTTAAGGTCTGGTGTCATTCTTACTTCCGTCACTGTAATCAATTTCGAATTTATTACTGGTATTTTTGCTTCATCTCTAATAAAGATTTCACCTAAATTTTGTTTTACCAACTCTCCAACCCTTAATTGTCTTTGGCTGAAGGGTTTTTGTGAAATTTGATTTTTCATATTAAATTGACCTCTGAATTTTTTCCGATAAATAAGCCTCGATTACATCCTTTTCTTTAAAATCATAAAAATCTTTTATACTTATTCCACATTCTAAACCAGTTCCAACTTCCTTGACTTGATTTTTTTCCCTAAATATTGTGAGGATTTCGCCGTTGTAAACGACAACACCATCTCTTATTACTCTTGCTTTCGATTTACTTTTAATTTCACCACTTAAAACTTTAGATCCAGCTACTTTCCCTGCTTTTGAGACATTAAATATTTTTTGTATTTCTGCACTTCCTAAAACTGTTTCTTTAATATCAGGCTCTAGAAGACCTGATAAAGATTTTTCCACGTAATTTAGTGCTTCGTAAATAATATTAAAATATTTTATATCAATTTTTTGCTCCTCAGCTAATTTTTTAGCCTCCCGATTTGGTTTTACGTTAAAACCTATAAGCACAGCATTAGATGCTTTGGCTAGGGAAACGTCAGTTTCATTAATCATTCCAATATCTGACAAAATAATTTTTGCCTCTACCTCACTATGTTCAATTTTATTTATTGACATTTTAAGTGCTTCGCTTGAACCTTGGACATCTGATTTAATTATTATATTTAATTCTTCTTTATCCTTGGTATTTTCAAATAAAGTAGTTTTATCTTTTACTAACAAATTTTTAGTTGCTGAGGTTTTTTTAAACTCTGCCATTTTCTTAGCTTCTTCCTCGTTTTGAGTAACTACAAATTCAGCTCCAGCATAAGCAGAGCTATTCATCCCTAATATTTCAACAGGTGCTGAAGGTAAGGCTTCATCAATGTTTTTACCTTCATAATTTATCATGGCCCTGATTTTACCCCACGTATTCCCACAAACAAAAAAGTCACCTCTTTTTAATTTCCCATTATTAATTAATATTGTAGAAACTGGGCCTTTTCCTTTATCAATTTTAGACTCAATTACGACACCCCTAGCTTGGTCAGTATAGGATGCTTTCAAATCTATCATATCTGCTTGAAGCAATATGCTTTCTTTCAATTTTTCTAGATTAGTTTTTTTTATAGCTGAAACTTCTACAAAAAGAGTATCTCCACTTAAATCTTCAGCTATAAGTTCGTATTTCATCATTTCATTCTTTATTTTGCTTATATTTTTTTCAGGTAAATCACATTTATTTATTGCAACAATAATTGGAACTTTGGCGGCTTTTGCATGATTAATTGCTTCTATAGTTTGAGGTTTAATACCATCATCAGCTGCAACTACTAAAACTACAATATCCGTTATTTTTGAACCCCTAGCTCTCATTTCTGTAAATGCAGCATGGCCAGGCGTATCTATAAAAGTTATTAATTTTTTATCTTTTGTTGAAACTTGATATGCTCCAATATGTTGTGTTATTCCTCCATATTCACCCCCTACAACATTGGAGTCTCGCAAGGCATCGAGCAAAGATGTCTTTCCGTGGTCTACGTGTCCCATGATTGTAACCACAGGTGGCCTTGATTTTATTTCCCCTTCCAGTTTTTCTTTGATTTTATCTTTCTGAATTGAAGGCATTTCTTCCAAAATAGGTCTATGGCCAAATTCTTTTACTATGTATTCTGCAGTGTCTTTATCGATATTATGATTGATGGTTGCTACAACTTTCATATTAAATAAAAATTTTATAATTTCGTTTGATTTTTCTGCCATTCTATTTGATAATTCTTGGATAGTTATTTGATCTGGAATTTTTACTTCTCTAATAACTTTCTTAAATTCTTTTTTTTCTTCTCCCTCTGGTTTATTCTTTTTTTCTTTTAATCTAGCTCTTTTAACTGATGCTAAACTTCTTTGTTTTATCTCAATTTCTTCAACATTTAATGCTCTTGAGACCGTTAATTTAAAATCTCTCTTATCTATGGTAGCTTTAAGCTTGAGTTTGCTTTTACCCGCTGGAGAATTATCTTTTTTTATAAAATCTTTTGTGGCCTGTTGCTCAATGAATTTTCGATTAAAATTTCTCTTTTTATTATTTACCTCATCTAAATTAGGTTTCATTGATAAGCTGGATTTACCAAATTTAAATGGTTTCTTCTTTCCTACAGAATAAGTTTTTTTACCTGCAGAAGTGACGGAACTTGGGTCTATCTTCTTTTTGAAGCTTGAAGAAATAGTGAGTGTTTTTTTCTTACCTTTGTCCATAACATTATTTGTAAGCTATCTCTCTAGCTGACATTATCAGTTCATCGGCCTCTTTTCTTGTTAAGGAAAATTCTTCAAGATATCCATCAATCCTTATTTTTTTTCCTTTAATTTCATCAAAACCTCCGATCAATTCATCAGATGAAAGATCAGCAAAATCACTTAATTTTTTTATATTTTTTTGTCCCAAGATAACTAACATTCCTTGTGTCATACCTTTTAAGTTTATTAAACTCTCCTCAACACCAAGTTCTTTAAGTTTTTTAGCAATAGCCTCTTTTTCTTTAATTAAATTTTCTTTAGATCTCTCGATTAACTCTATTGCAGTTTCTTCGTCTATGGCATCAATTTTAGATATGTTTTCAGGATTTGAGTTAGCTATTTCCTCTATTGAATTAAACCCTTCTGAAACTAATAGTTGGCCCAATGTTTCATCAACTTCTAAATTTTTAATCAAATTTTCAGTCCTCTCCTTAAATTCAGCTTGTCTTCTTTCAGAGTCTTCTTGATCTGTTAAAATATCGATTTCAAAATTTGTAAGTTTTGATGCTAGCCTTACGTTTTGACCTCTTCTGCCAATTGCTTTACTTAAGTTCTCTTCAGATAAAATGATATCTATTTTTTTATTTTCTTGATCAATAAGAACTTTTTGTATCTCCGCAGGAGATAAAGACTCAGAAATTAAAGTAGGAAGATCATCAGTCCATTTAATAATGTCAATTTTTTCTCCATGTAATTCGTTTACAATAGTTTGAACTCTGCTACCTCTCATGCCTACACATGCTCCAACCGGATCTATTGAAGAATCTTGGGAGAATACACAAATTTTGGCTCTACTTCCTGGATCCCTAGCTACAGATTTGATCTCTATTGTACCTTCATAAATTTCTGGAACTTCTTGAAAAAATAATTTTGCTAAAAATTGTGGATGAGCTCTTGACAAGAATATTTGATGGCCTTTCAATTCTTTTTTTACTTCATAGCAATAAGCTTTAACTCTGTCCCCGGTTTTTAATATTTCTCTTGGAATAAGCTCATCTTTTTTAATCACACCTTCCGCTTTACCTAAGTCAACTATTATATTTCCATATTCAAGTCTTTTAATAATACCGCTTAATATTTGACCTTGTTTATCTATAAAATCCTCGTACTGTCTATTTTTTTCGGCTTCTCTTACTCTGCTACTAATCACTTGCTTTGCACTCTGAGCTGCTATTCTTCCAAAATCTATTTGAGGCAAGTCCTCAAAAATTTTTTCACCTACTTTAATTTCCTTAGTATTTGGATAAAATTTCTTTACTTCGCTCAATAATATTTCCCTTGAAGAGTCTTCAACCTTTTCAACTACCTCTAAAACTTTTTGTATTCTAATTTCACCAGTCTCCCTATCAATTTTTACATCAATGTTGTTATCATTTCCAAATTTAGTTAGAGCAGCTTTCTGTATCGCGCTTTCCATAGAGCCAATTACAAGTTCTTTATCTATAGATTTTTCATTAGCTACAGCTTCAACGATCCTTAAAAGTTCCTGTTTATCTAAGCCTCTGTTTAACATTTTAAATACTCCTAAAAAAAAATGGGCATGTGCCCATTTTGATTATTAATTATGTGATATGTTTTTAGAAGAATTTAGTACCTTTTTCAAGATTACAACTTAAATAATTCTATTTTATCTGTTTTTTCCCAAGAAAATTCACCTTTATTTGTAGGTTTTCTTCCAAAATGTCCGTATGCTGAAGTCACTTCATAAATTGGATTATTTAGTTTAAGCATTTTTCTAATACCCCTTGGTGACAAATCGAAATTCTCATTGATTATCTTCTTAATTTTTTCAGTCTTGAATTCGTCTCCTTCAGCCAATTTGATGAAGATTGAAAGAGGTTTAGAAACGCCAATAGCATAAGCTAATTGAATTAAGCATTTTTCCGAAACTCCTGCCGCTACTATATTTTTTGCCAAGTATCTGGAAACATAAGCAGCCGATCTATCAACCTTTGTGGGATCCTTTCCTGAAAAGGCTCCTCCACCATGAGGTGCTGCTCCACCATACGTATCCACAATAATTTTTCTTCCAGTAAGTCCAGTATCACCATCTGGTCCACCAATTATAAATTGCCCAGTTGGATTTATATAAATTTCTTCGGGACTTAATTCTTCTGTATAGTTAGCTGGTATGGCTTTTTTAATATAAGGAATAATTAATTCCTTTACTTTTTCTTGGCTCAAATCTTTAGAATGTTGAGTTGATATAACTACTGAAGTTACTTTCACAGGTTTATTCTTTTCATACAACATCGTAATCTGGCTTTTTGAGTCTGGTTCAATCCCTTTTAGAGTTCCTGCTTTTCTATTTTCAGCCATCATCCTCAAAATTTTATGTGAAAAATGAATAGGTGCCGGCATTAAATCTTCGGTCTCATTGCAAGCATAGCCAAACATGATGCCTTGATCTCCTGCGCCCTCATCTTTATTCTCTTTTGAGTCAACTCCCATAGCAATGTCAGGGGATTGCTCGTGTAAAAAAGTTTCAATGTCAGCTTTTTTCCAACTAAATCCCTCTTGATCATAACCAATATCTTTTATGCAATTTCGAACTTTCTCGATTAGTTCTTCTTTTATAATTTTAGGTCCACGTGTTTCTCCAGACAAAACAACTTTATTAGTTGTTGTTAGTGTTTCACAAGCTACTCTTGCGACTGGGTCTTTTGTAAGATATGTGTCCACCACCATATCTGAAATTCTATCACATACTTTATCTGGGTGTCCCTCTGAAACTGACTCGCTAGTGAATAAAAAATTGTTATTTGTCATTATTTTTTTTGTAAAATTTAAAGAATAAAATATATGTAATTAAAAGAGAAAAAAATATCAAATCATTTTTAATTCTATTTTCACTTTTAATTAGAGGGACTTCTAACTCGATATTTCCTGCCTCGCCAGGTTTTAGTTTTTTAACAACCTGTCCTTTATTATTAATTATAGCACTTATTCCTTTGTTAGCTGATCTTATGAGAAATGAATTATGTTCTATTGCTCTAAATATCGCCTTAGCAAAATGTTGATTAGGGCCAATCGAGTTCCCAAACCACCCGTCTTCAGAAATATTTACTATAAGGTTGGTGCCATTTTCAGATTTTTGAATAAATTCAGTAAATATTATTTCATAACAAATTAGCGGTAAAATATTTAGATCCCCCACTAGTAAATTTTTTTGTTTTATACCTTTTAAAAAAGATCCATGACCTTCTGTAATTTTCTTTAAACCAAATTTATTGAGTGTTTTTTCTAAAGGTAAAAATTCTCCAAATGGTACTAACTTTTGTTTATTGTACTCTTCAACAATCTCCATTCTATTATTTACGATTACTAAACTATTATAAAAACCGGTTCCATCATTGTTAAGTCTATTTAAACCAAGTAAAATAAGGTGATTTTTATTAAAACTCTTTGATAATTTCTTTTTGAATTTTCTTAATTTTTCATAACTATAACTGCCAAATACACCTTCCGGCCAAATAAAAAGAGTTTTTAAGTTATCGGAAGGATCGCTATATCTAATTAATTTTTCTAATCTTTCATCAATTTCATTAATACTTAGGCCGTATTTTAATTCAAAATTAGGCGAAATAACTTTAATATTATATTTAATATCAGTTGTATTTAAAAGCTTATTGTTAAGATTAATTCTGTGACTTCCAAAAATATAAGATATTAATAAAAGTATAATTAATAAAACTAAAGATAAGAATTTTTTTAAAATACTTATCTTAAAAAATAATATAGCTGGCAACATAAAAATTGTTATTATAATTAAATTGTATGCAAATAATCCAATCATATTTGAAATTTGGATTAATTCTGTGTTCCACGAAAAACTATATGCCCATAGGTTCCATGGAAAACCTGTTAAAATTTTTGATCTTAAATAATCTGCAAATGCAAGACTTCCCGAAAAGAGAAATATTGAGCTTAAATTTAAACTTAAAAATGGCCCAACAATAATTACAGCAATTGAAAAAAACAAACTTAAGAATAATGGTATTAATAATAAACATAATGGAATTAAAATTTTAAAACTTTCATCAAATGTTAAAGAAAATGTAATCCAGTATAACCCGCTCAAAAAAAAACTAAAACCAAACATTGTGCTAAAAATAAATAAATTTTTTAGATATGGTTTTTTTCTATAAATACTCTTAGATTTTTTTTTAATAAAAACTAATAAAAAAAAAATTATTGGTAATATAAAGAAGTTAACCAAAGTAAAATTAAAGGGTTGGAAAGAGAAAACAGTAATTGAACCCAATAGCAGCGGCAAAAAAAACAAAGTCAAAATTTTATTGTTGAGATATTTTTCGAACATTTAGTTAAGATATGAAAAAAATTGTTCCTCTATTTTTTTCATTTTATAATAATCTTTATCTATTTTATGATCATAACCGAAAAGATGAATTAATCCATGTATCCAAAGTTTATTAAATTCTATTTTAAATTTACTATTATTGCTCTTATTTTGAATTTTATTAATATTAATTATAATGTCCCCTAAATATATTTCTCTTTCTTTTTTTAGTTTTTTGTAAAGTTCTCTCTTTTTGTAAAACGGAAATGAGAGAACATCTGTAGTTTTGTCTCTTTTTCTAAACTTTTTATTTAGTTTCTTAATCTCAGAGTTTCCTGATAAAAGTAATGTGCAAAAAATTGTATTTTTTTTATATTTTTTAAATCTTTTATTTAATTGACTTATCCTAATTTGAATAAATTTAGATGGATTTTTAATATATTTTCTCCAAGTTTTATTATTAGAGATAATATTAATTTTAATCATCAATGCTTTTTTTTTGATAAGCTTTGATGATTTTTGAGACTAAAGGATGTCTAATGACATCATTATGATCGAATTCAATTATTTTTATCTCTTTTAATTCTTTTAATAAATTTTTTGATTTTATGAGACCTGATTGAGATTTATTTATCAGATCAATCTGAGAAGGATCCCCATTAACAACTAGTTTTGAGTTTTCTCCAATTCTAGTTAAAAACATTTTGATCTGAGTTTCGGTGGCATTTTGAGCTTCATCTAAAATCGCGTAACAGTTTTTTAAAGTTCTTCCTCTCATAAAGGCAAGAGGTGCAATTTCGATTTCGCCGGCTTCAATTTTTTTATCAATTTTTTCAGTTCCGAAAAGTTCATATAATGCATCATATAATGGTCTTAAATAAGGATCGACTTTTTCTTTCATGTCTCCGGGAAGAAAGCCAAGTTTTTCTCCAGCTTCAACAGCTGGCCTAGAAAGGATAACTCTATCAATTTTTTTTTCCATTAACATAGTCACCCCTACCGAAACTGCTAGAAAACTCTTTCCTGTTCCAGCTGGACCTAATGACATAATGATGTCATTTTCTTTAAGTGCTTTAATATAATCTGATTGCTTCTCTGATCTTGCTATTACTGATTTTCTTGGAGTCTTTATAAGTTGCTTAAAAGTTTTTACATTTGACTCTTCTAGTTCAATATTTTTTTTCACTGATAAAAGTATATCCTCTTTTTCTATAATTTTAGTTAAATAATATTTGTTTATTAGAAATTTAATCGCCACACAAAATAAATCAATGTTTTCTTTATTTCCTTTACAAGTGATTGAGTTTCCTCTGAAAAAGACGTTAGTTGAGGTTAATTTTGATAGATCTTTTAAGTTTTGATCAAACTGACCAACAACAGATAATAGAACCTCATTATCTGAGATCTGTAAATTTACTGTCTCCCCATCAATTTTTTTTATTTTTAAACCTTGATCAATCTTAGTTATTTCTGACATATTTAAGCAGCAAAAAATTTTTTTCCTAAAGAGTTATAAATTTCTCCAAACATCGTACTTCGATTACTTTTTAAAATGTTTACTTGTCTTATTTCACCTATCAAATTTTCATCACTTTTAACGATGACAGAGTTAGAATGCTCATCTCTTCCAAAAAACTCATCATAATTTCTTGTTCTATTCTCAAATAAAACAGAAACTTTCTCATTACATAACTTTTTTCTATAATTTATTTTAATTTCGTCTGCAGTTTTTTGAAAAATAATTAATCTTTCTTTAGCGACATTACTATTTATCGTTTCCAATTTTGCTGCTGATGTACCAGGTCTTGCGCTAAAAATAAAAGAATATGAATTTATAAATTTTACTTCTTTCAGCAACCCTAAAGTTTCTTCAAAATCTTTGTTAGTTTCTCCAGGATAGCCAATAATAAAATCGCTAGAAAATTTAATTTTAGGATTGATTTTTTTTAGTTTATTTATCAATAATAAATAATCCTCAACAGTATGTCTTCTATTCATGCTTTGTAAAATTTTATTAGATCCACTTTGCACAGGAAGATGGATAAGCGGCATTAACTTATCAAATTTATAATGAGCCTCTATTAAGTCATCTGTAAAATCTAAAGGGTGAGATGTTGTATATCTGATCCTTTTGAGGCTTCGAATTTCTGAAATTTTACTTATTAATCTGGATAATTTTTTTCCATTAAAATTGTAAGCATTTACGTTTTGGCCTAATAAAGTTATCTCTTTTACACCATTGTTTACTAAATCAATTGACTCTTTGTACAACTCATTAATTGATCTAGAGAATTCTGCACCCCTTGTGTAAGGAACAACACAAAATTTGCAAAATTTGTTACATCCCTCTTGAATTGTTAAAAATGATGAGATTTTGCTATCGTTATTTTTAATAAGATTTATTTCATCAAATTTTTCGACTACATCAAATTCAGTGAAATTTACTTTTTGTAAATTTCTATCTAATTTAACAAGCGTATTATTGAAATTATGATAAGACTGCGGTCCTAATACTGCATCTATATATTTTTCATTATTTAATAATATCTCTCCTTCAGCTTGAGCTACGCATCCGATTATAACAACTATAGGTTTTTTTTTATTTCTAAATTTTTTTTTTATCCTACCAATTTCATGATAAACTTTTTCCGTAGCTTTTTCTCTTATATGGCAAGTGTTCAATACATAACAATCAGCCTCTTGAAGATTTTCTGTTTTTAAATAATTAATTTTCTTTGCAAAATCATATATTCTATTGCTATCGTATTCATTCATCTGACAGCCAAATGTTTTTATAAAAATTTTTTTTTTCAAGTTATTTTTTGATTTTTGTGCCGTATAGTTCAAGCTTATGATCTACTAGATTGTACCCAAGTTTTTTTGCAATTTTTTTTTGTAATTCTTCAATATCTTTGTCCACAAATTCTAATATTTCTCCACTATTTATATCGATTAAATGATTATGATCATCATTTAATTCATATCGAGCTTTACCAGCCTTAAAATCATGCTTTACTAAAATTCCAGCCTCTTCAAAAAGTTTTACTGTTCTATATACTGTAGCAATACTTATTTTATCGTCGATAGCTGTAACTCTTTTATGTAATTCATCAACATCAGGATGATCTTTTGAACCATACATTTCCTTAGACTCGGATAGTATTTTTGCAATAACTTTTCTTTGATCAGTCAATCTGACACCCTTTTGTTTACATTTATCTTCAATAATACTCATATCTTAATTTAACTTAAATATAAGGGCTTAATCAATTTTTTTTCTATTAAATTTTTTGATAACATTTTTTCAATATTTTCAAGGTCAAATGTCTTCAAATTCTCATTATAATAGCCGAATAATTTAATGTTTTTAGAAATCTCAAGCCCTTTTGCTATTGCCAAGGATATTCTTATTCCTGAAAAACTTCCTGGTCCTAAATTTACAATTACGCTAAAATTTTCATCAATTAAAGCTTTACTCTTTTTAAGAAAATTTACTATTTCGGATACAAGATCCTCTTTACTAACTTCTTTTTTTTTACAATTATGAACAAAAAAATCTTTATTTATTCTTAATCCTAATTTATCATTATTCCCGATGCAGTTAATAATTAAAAAATCTCTTATCATATTAATCTTTTTTTCAACTTTTACGATTTATAGTTCTAATTTATTTGCCACAAATCATCAAGCATTTGAAGATTATGGACTAATATCAATAATGTATCATAGATTTAACGAGAGTAAGTACCCCTCAACTAATATTGATATTGAAATTTTTAAAAAACAACTCGAGATTATTCAAAATCAAAAAATTAGATTTATTCACCCAAAAAATTTACTCAAAAGTTTATCTCAGGATAAAACGGAAAGAAAAGTGTTACTAACAATAGATGATGGTTTACTCTCCTTTTATAAAAACGCTTGGCCAATTTTGAAAGAAAAAGAGATACCTTTTATATTATTCGTTAATACAAGAGAGGTAGGAGCTTTTAATTATATGAACTGGAGCCAGATTAAAGAGTTGCATAGGTCTGAAAATGTTGAAATTGGAAACCACAGCCATTCTCACGAGTATCTTGTAGAAAAAGAATCCAATATAATTAAAGAAGATTTATTAAAATCAATTAGTATATTTAAAGAAAAATTAAATCACAGTTCTGTCTTCTTCTCCTATCCATTTGGTGAGTACAGTCTTGAATTTAAGAAAATTGCTAAAGGTCTTGGTTTTAAATTTGCATTTGGACAACATTCAGGAGTGATAGATGAAACGAAAGATTTATGGGAATTACCAAGGTTTCCCATTAATGAAAAATATGGAGAATTAAAAAGATTTGAAACTTTAATGAAAACACTGCCATTAAAATATAAAGATCTTTCTCCTAATGAAAGATATTTAGTCCAATCTGAAAATCCACCTAAGGTAATAATAAATTTTTTTGAAAATATAAAAAATCTTAATCAAATATCATGTTTTTCAAATGAAGGAGATAGATGGAGAAAATCAAAAATAAATTTTATTGAAAAAAATATTTTAGAAATTAACATTGATGAAAAATTTGTGGGAGAACGTGGAAGAATAAATTGTTCTTTACAAGAAAGAAATGGATTTTGGAGATGGTTGGGAGTACAATTTGTAATTGGTGAAAAATAATTATGATTTTAATTCAACTTGTTTAACAGAATTTACTAATCTAACAAGTTCAAAATCAAATAGTCTATTTTGGTTAATTATCTGATTTAATATTTTTGTGTATTCTGACCCAGTTTGTGCATAATTTTTAAGAGTATCGGTTAAGGCCAAGCCAGTAATACTTTTATTTTTTTCTCTAAGCTGTTTTCTTTTATCTCTAAATTTTAAATAGCTTTTATGAGTATTTAAATTATTTTTGTATGCTTTAACCGAAGCTCTTAATATTGGAAATTTCAGAATTTTGTGATTTTTATTGCTGTCTCTATTAAGTGGAGCTATACCTTGTCCACTCCAAGTCCATTGGCCGAATATTGCATTTCCCTCGAGGGCAAATCTGGAAGTGCCCCATCCACTCTCCTTTGCGGCTTGTGCTAAAGCTATAGATACTGGGATCATATCCATTCTGATCATCAGTTCGTTAAGGTCCCCTCTTTTAACTTTGTATTCTAAAAGCTTTTGTCTTAACCACTGCTTTTCCAAGTCTGAAGTAAATTTTTTTTCCGATAGAGATTTTAACTTAGCTCTATCGTCTAGTATTTTTTCATTTTCTGCAACTATTAAAGGTAATACTATTTTGATAAAAGTCTCTTTTTTAAGTTGAACACTTTGTAAATTATCTAAATCACTGGGAAATTGGGTAAAGTATATTGGTTTAACCAATTTCTCACGTCTAACTTTTCTCAAATCATAATCAACATCCTCGAAAAGTTGTATAACTGTTTCAGTTTTCAAATTTAAATCTGGCAGAATTACTTCAGCTACGTTATTTCTCTTAACTTTGAGCTCTGGTTTTTTTGTTTCTTTGTTTGCCTTGATCTCAGGTTTTTTTGTTTCTTTGTTTGCCTTGATCTCAGGTTTTTTGCTTTTTTGAGTAAGCTGAAGATCCTTTTTATCTTTTTTCTCTTTCTCTACCTTCTTATCTTTGAGCAGGGTTTTTTTGGCTTCTATTTTTTTTTCAGAAAAATCAAAATTTTTGTAAGTATTAAATCCTACTATTGCCAATGTGCTAATACCAACTACGGCGAAAAAAACTAATATTACATTTCTAGCGCTTTTTTGGTCGATTTGTTGGTTATAAATTGAATTAAATACATCTGTAAAAATATTTCCAAAAAAATCTGAAACTACGCTTCCTAATTTTGGGAGAACATTAAGAAAGTTTATTCCTACATTACCTATATTTCTCCATAAACTATTCAAACCATGATTTACTTTTCTTGATGTATCATATTTATAATTTTCAACTCTTCTAAAAAATCTATTTTTGTCTTTAATTTTTTCATCTTTGTAATTAACTAAATTATTTTTAAGTTTAGATACTGGTTTAATAAAATTTTCTTTAAAGAAATTTGTTTTAAAGTCTTTTGGTATAATGATTTTATTTTTCTTAAGAATTAATTCAATTTGTCCCGTTGTCAGATTTTTTCTATTTTTTGTATAATCTTGGATTTCTTTTACATTATAAATGTAAGCTAATTCTAAAAGTTTATCACGGTAAGTTAACTTTTTTTTCATATTTAATTTGCTTCGACTGAATTTACTTCTTGAACATAATGTTTTAGAAGATTTTGAACACCTTGTTTTAATGTCATCAAAGAACTCGGGCAACCAGAACAACTCCCTTGAAGCTCAACCTTCACAACGCCATTTTCAAAAGCTTTAAATTTTATATCTCCTCCATCTCTTGCTACCGCTGGCCGAATTTTAGTATCTAAAACATCTATAATTTTTTTTACAACTTCATCATTATTTTCTACAGAAATATTTTTTCTTGAATTTTTACTTAAAATCGGTTCACTATTATTTTCAAAATAATGATTTAAATGGGAGATAATCATTGGCTTCAGATCATTCCAAGAAGTATCATCTGTTTTATTTACTGATAGAAAATTTTTAGATAATAGAACAAGTTCAACTCCTTTAAATTCTAATAGTTCCTTTATAAAAGAATTTGATAAATCTTTAGAATTATTTTTTTGAAATTCTTCGGTTCCAATAGAAGATATTACTTTTTCTGAGAGAAATTTAAGCGAGTTAGGATTTGGCGTGTTCTCTATCTGTATCATAGGAAATTTATATTATATCAATCCTACTTTTTCACGTATAATTTTTATGTTTTCCTCAGCTATAATATTGGCTTTTTCAGTGCCTTTTTTCATTATATTTTTAAGATGCGACTTATCTGTAAGTAATTTTTTAATCTCTTTTCCAACAGGAACGATTTCATTAATTAAGATTTCTGCTAAATTGTTTTTTAAATGAGAGTAGTCTTTACCTGACATCTCGATCAAAACTTTTTCAATACTAGTTTTTGAAATCTCAGAATAAATTGTAATTAAATTTAGTGCCTCATGTTTTTTTTCTAAACCCTTAATATTATCAGGAATGAAATCTGAGTCTGATTTTGCTTTTTTTATTTTTTTTCTAATTTCATCTGCACTGTCCTTAAGATTAATTCTTGAATAATCAGACTCCTCTGATTTACTCATTTTTTTTTTTCCATCTCTTAGACTCATTACTCGTGAAATATTTTTTGAAATTAAAGGTTCCGGTAGTGGAAAAAAGTCTTTACAATTAAAATCATTATTAAATTTTTGCGCTATATCTCTTGAAAGTTCTAGATGTTGTTTTTGATCTGCTCCCACTGGTACATGGGTTGCTCTGTATAAAAGAATATCTGCTGCCATTAAATTCGGGTAAATGTAAAGTCCTACGCTTGCTTTTTCTTTGTCCTCGCCAGCCTTGTCTTTGAATTGAGTCATTCTATTCAACCATCCAACTCTAGATACACAATTTAATATCCATGCTAGTTCAGTGTGTCCAGAAACAGAAGATTGGTTAAAAATTATACTTTTTTTAGGATCAATGCCTGTTGCTAAAAAACTTGCTACAGTTTCAAGAACATTTTCAGTTAACTCACTTGGATTTTGAAATACAGTGATTGCATGTAAATCTACAACACAGTAAATGCATTCCATTTCTTTTTGAAGTAAAGTAAAATGTTTTAAAGCTCCTAAATAATTTCCTAGATGCAAATTACCTGTTGGTTGAACTCCTGAAAAAACAATTTTTTTATTTTTCATTTAACTTGTTTTATAGTTCCTAATTTTTAATAAGCCTAATAAATAACAAGATAACAAATAAATACCTGCTGTGAAACCTACAATTATAAATAAATAAATAGATTTAAACATATAGGTGTAGTTAAGATAATCAGCATATTGTTTTAAAACCAGGACTAATAAGGTTGACATAATTATTGTTGAAATAATTATTTTTAATATGTTGAGTAATAATTTATTTTTTAAAAAAAGAAAATTACTTTTATTCAATAAATATAGATAAATTAAAACTCCAACCCAAGTAGAAATGGAAGTTGCAATCGGTATTATTAAAAAACCTACGCGATTGAAAAAACTAATACTAATAAATGCATTCAATACGACAATGAATAATGAAATATAAAAAGGAGTTTTTGTGTTATCACGAGCAAAGAAAAAATTTGATAAAATTTTTACTAACGAAAATGCCACAACTCCGTAACCAAAATACATTAGAGCATCAGATGTCATTTCAACATCATTGACAGTAAAGGAACCGTAGCCAAACAACCCGCTAATGATTTCATTTGAGGCAATGATCAAACCTAAACTAGCAGGGATTGAAAATAGTAAAGATAATTCTAGAGATTTATTTTGAATGTTAGAAATACTTTTAAAATTTTTTGTTTTAATAGCTTTTGATAAAATCGGTAAAGAAACTGTACCTACCGCAATTCCAGCAATTGCTAAATTGATTTGATACACTCTATCAGCGTAGTAAAGATAAGAAACAGCCCCACTTTGAAAAGAGGCAATTATTGTTCCGATCAAAATATTGACTTGTGTAACCCCAGAAGAAAAAATACTTGGGATTAATTTTTTCAAAAAAAATTTAACTTTATTTGTAATTTTAAAATTAAAACTTAGACTTGGTTTGTAATAATTTTGGGTAAAGTAAATCAAAAAAAGAAGTTGAGTTATTCCAGCTATAGTAACACCATAAGATAATTGTTTAGCTATATTTAAATTTTGATAATAAGAAATTAAAATACTTGTTATCAAAATTATATTTAAAATTATTGGCGCAGCTGAAGCCACTGCAAATTTGTTATTAGAATTTAAAATTCCAGAAAAAAAAGATGATAAACTTACAAACAGCAAGAAAGGGAAAGTTATTCTTGTAAGTTCAACTGCTAGTTTGAACTTAATATCATCTGCCCAAAAACCAGGTGCAATCAAATATACTAAAAAAGGTGTAAAGATTTCAGCTAAAGTGACAAGAAAAACTAGAATTAAAAAAAGAATTTTTAATACATTGTCTGCAAATAACTTTCCTGTTTTTTTGCTATTAAGTTTTGCAGAAGTATAGCTTGGAATAAATGCAGCATTGAATGTCCCTTCTGCAAATAATCGCCTAAAAGTATTAGGTAATCGAAAAGCTACAAAAAATGCATCTGCAGGTATCGATGCTCCAAGGAAAAAAGCAATCAAAATATCCCTCAGGTAGCCTAAAATTCTACTGATTAAGGTAAAAAAACTAAATATCGACGCTGAGGAAAGCAAGTTCATACGTAATCTAAATTAAGCCATAAATTTATAGTGAATTAAATTCCTTTATATTACATACTCATAAATTAAAATGCCAAAAAAAACAGAAATTGACCATTATACTGATAAAGAGGCACTTGACTTTCATTTAAAAGGGAAGTCTGGCAAAATTGAGATCAGTTCTAGTAAACCTTTAACTACTAAAAGAGATTTGTCTTTGGCGTATTCACCTGGAGTTGCTGCACCAGTAATGGAAATAGCAAAAAATCCTGATTTAGCTTATGACTATACAAGTAAAGGTAATTTAGTTGCAGTAATTAGTAACGGTTCAGCAATATTAGGACTTGGAAATTTAGGTTCACTGGCATCAAAACCTGTTATGGAAGGTAAATCTGTTTTATTCAAGAGGTTTGCAGATATCGACTCAATAGATATAGAAATAAATAATGATAACCCTGATGCAATAATTGAAACAATTAAAAATATTGGTGGAACTTTTGGTGGAATAAATCTAGAAGACATAGCTGCGCCTAATTGTTTTATAATTGAACAAAAACTCAAAGAACTTTTAGATATACCTATTTTTCATGATGACCAGCATGGAACAGCAATCATTACAACAGCTGCTTTAATTAATGCTTTAGATATTTCAAAAAAGAAAATTGAAAACGTAAAGATTGTGATCAATGGTGCCGGGGCCTCCGCACAAGCATGCGCTAATTTATTTAAAAGTTCGGGTGTCAAAGATCAGAACATCATAATGTGCGATAGTAAGGGAGTGATTTATAAAGGAAGAAAAAATATTGATCAATTCAAGTCTGCTTTTGCTGTTGAAACTAATCTTAGAACTTTAGGTGAAGCTATGAAAAATGCAGATGTATTTCTAGGCTTGTCAGCAAAAGATGTAGTTTCAAAAGACATGGTAAAATCAATGTCAAAAAATCCTATTATATTCGCTTGCGCTAATCCAGATCCAGAAATTAGACCAGAATTAATTAAAGAAGCTAGATCCGATGCAATAATTGCTACTGGAAGATCAGATTACCCAAATCAAGTAAATAATCTTATAGGTTTTCCATATATTTTTAGAGGTGCTCTCGATGTAAGAGCTAAAGAAATTAATGAAGAGATGAAAGTAGCAGCTGCAAAAGCGATTGCTTTACTTGCTCGAGAAAATGTTCCAGATGAAGTTGTGTCAGCGTACGGAGGAGACAGACCAAGGTACGGTAAAGAGTATATAATTCCTTCAACTTTTGATCCAAGGTTAATAAGCGTTATTCCAGTGGCTGTAGCTGAGGCAGCGATGAAAAGTGGTGTTGCAAGAAAAAAAATTACTGACGTAGAAAATTATAAGGATCAATTAGCAAATCGATTAGATCCTACTATGTCATTAATGCAAGGAATAAATGCTAAGGTAAGAAAAAATCCTAAACGAGTAATTTTTGCTGAAGGTGAAGATGAAAATATGTTAAAAGCTGCAATTGAATTTGGAAAAAATAAATTAGGTACCCCAATTCTTATTGGTGCTGAGAAAAGAATAAAAGAACAATTGAATAATATTGGTTTAGATGAAAATTATAAAATTCAGATAATAAACTCAACCGACAAAGAAAAAAGAGAGAAATACGTTAAACATTTATACAAAAGACTTCAAAGAGAGGGTCAGCTAGAAAGAGACGTTGATAGATTAGTCCGAAATGATCGTATAGCATGGGGTGCCTCTATGATAGCGTGTAAAGATGCTGACGCGATGGTAACTGGCAATATAAGGCATTATGCAGCTTCAATTGAAAAATTAAAAAGAGTAACTGACCCAAGACCTGGGGAAGAAATTTTTGGTATGACTATGATAACTTTAAAAGGGAAAACGGTTTTAGTCGCAGATACAAATGTTCAAGACTTTCCCTCTCCTGAAAGATTAGTAAAAGTCTCAAAATCATGTGTTCGTGTTGCAAGATTGTTTGGTTTTGATCCTAAAGTTGCTTTTTTATCACACTCAACTTTTGGTAAACCAATTTCAAAAAATACCAAACATGTGAGAGATGCCATAGAATTGTTGAAAAAAGAAAAAGTTGATTTTGATTTTGACGGAGAAATGCAACCTGATGTAGCGTTAAATCCTATCTACAAAGAAATATATCCTTTTTCAAAAATAGTAGGCAGTGCAAATATTTTAATTATGCCAGCTCTACATAGCGCTGCAATATCAACTAAACTTATGAAAGTATTTGGGGGGGGAAAGTTAATAGGTCCACTTTTAATAGGTCTAGGATCTCCCATTGAAGTTGCGCCATTAAGAGCAAGCACTTCTGAAATTCTCAATCTAGCCTCGATAGCTGCTTATTCTTCTGGAGTTATTGATTATTCTAGTTAAAACTTATTACGACTAAGTTCAGTAGCAAGATAAATTGAAGGAAAAACTTCTTTTACGTCGTAAATTTTATTGGCTTCATTTATCACCTCTGACTTTTCATCTTCATTCATCGCAATACCAAAAATATAAACATTTTTATTAATAGTTTCTAAAGTATAGTTTCTCGACTTTGTCTTTTTATTAAATATCAAAGCTGATCTTAGCTGACTAGTAATTAAAATATCCTTAGCAGTGCTTTTAAATGAGCTTTGACCTTTAATGGTAATGGCATTTTTTACTGATCTTACACCTTTAGTTTCCCAGGCCATTTTTGTAATCTTAATTTTTTCTTCTGGTTCCTCAACTTTGCCAGACAAAAATATTCTTCCATCTATGACTTCTGATTGTATTGAAATAAAGTATCTCTTATCTTTTAAAGCTAATCTCGTGGATAAATTTTTTTGCATTATGGTGTCATCTATTTGCATTCCAATCGTCCTAGGATCAAAAGTGATATCAACTCCTGCACCGAATTGACTAATTGATGTACAGGAGGCTAGGGCTAGAATAATAATGATACTAAAAATTTTTTTCATTTTTAATTTTTAGACATGTATCATATATTTTTTTTTTATTAGTTTTTTCTATCTCAAAAATTAAGTTTACAGTATCCTTTAGACTGTATTTTTTTAAGTATTTTTTTGCTTTGTTAACAATTTTTTCTTCATTGTAAACTTTATCATTACTCAATTTTTCTGAAACTATCAAAGTTAGTTCGCCCTTAATTTTTGATTTAAATGGTTTTAAATCATTAATATCTTCCCTATAAAAAGTCTCATGTATTTTTGTTATCTCTCTTGCTATTAATAATTTTCTGCCCGAGAAATATTTCTTTAAATTAGTTAAATAAAAATCAATTTTCACTGCAGGTACAAAAAATACTTGGGTGAAAGAATAATTTGAAAGTAATTTAAAAGCTTTGTCTAGCTCATTTTGTTTTTTTGGTAAAAAACCGTAAAATAAAAATTGATCTTTAAATCCAGAAACGCTCATAGCTGATGTAATCGATGAGACTCCTGGGATTGGAATTATATTTATCTTTTTTTGAATACATTTTTTTACCAAGTTATTTCCAGGATCAGAAAGGATTGGTGTACCTGCATCACTTATTAAAGCCAAAATTTTGCCCTCATTTATATGCTCTATAATACTATTAATTAATTTATTTTCGTTAAACTTATGGTACGAAACTAATTTTTTTTTAATATTATAATAATTTAAAAGTTTTAATGAACGCCTAGTGTCTTCGCATAGGATAATATCTGAGTTTTTTAATACCTCTATAGCTCTAATGGTCATATCATCAAGATTTCCAATAGGTGTTGAAACAATATATAAAGTGTTTACAGATAACCTCATGATATGAAAAAAAAAATATTAATACTCTTATCTTACATAATTATTTTTTTTAATTCTAATCTTTTTAGTAATGAAAAAGATAATATCTTAAAAATAGGTTTGTTAGCTCCTTTGAGTGGAGAATACAGAGAATTAGGTAATTCTCTTTTATATTCTCTTCAGATGGCTTTAGAGGAGATAGATGATAAAAATGTTTTAATTATCCCAAGAGATGCAGGATACAATAATAAAAAAAAACTTAATTTAGCTGTTGAAGATTTAAGATCACAGAATGTAAATATTATTATTGGACCTATAAGTCACCAAGATTTTGATGAAATTAGAAAATTTAACAATCTAATATTTATATCCCCATCAAATATATCACCAGAGTTTACTAATAATATTATAAGCGTTGGGATAAGTCTGGAGTCTCAGCTAAATGCTTTAATAAATTTTTTAAAAAAACAAAAAAAAAATAAAACCGTAATAATGTATCCTGATAATGATTACTCAACCTTAATTGAGAGAAAAATCGACAAACTAAATTTAAGTAATATTAGAAGATTCAAATATAGTCCAAATCCACAAGTGTTAACCGGTGAAATTGAAACGTTAACTAATTACGTGCAAAGAAAAAGAAGTTTAGAGTTGAGAAAAAAAATGTTTGAAGATAAAGATGATGAGCAATCCATAAAAGAACTTCAAAAACTTGAACAACTTTACACTTTAGGTGACGTTAACTTTGACTCAGTAATAATCATAGACTTTGGAAATAGTCTTAAAAGTGTACTAACCTCTTTAGTTTATACAGATGTTAACCAAGATAGGGTTTTATTTACAACTGTAAATCAATGGTTTGATGAAAGTATATTTTATGAAAATGCCATAAGAAATCTTTATTATCCATCTATAAATTATAGAGAGTTTAAAAAATATAACGAGAAATATTTTGATAAATTTAAGTCATATCCCAATGAAATAACAATTTTAACTTACGATACTTTAGGCCTTATTTATTATGCTTGGAAAAAGAACGGAAAAATTAATTCTTTAAATGATTTTATTTTTAAAAATAAAATCAAAGGCAAAATCGGAACTTTTAGCTTTAAAGATAAAAAAGTTATTCAAGATTTAGAAATTTATAAAACTGATAGAAATAAATTTATTAAATTTTAATTTTTTTTTTTAATTTTTTAAATGCAATATATCTATGATCTATTTTAATTTTTTTATTTTTTGGCATTTGTCCGAATGTAACTTTGAAACCTTTAGGAATGAATATTGGATCATATCCAAAACCATTTTTTCCTATAATCTTTTTTGAAATATTTCCATGAATTTTACCAATTACTGTTATAGTTTTTTTTTTTGGAATTATTATTGTCAAACAACAAACAAAATAAGCAGATCTATCTCGTGCACTTTTCATTTTTTTAAGAATAAATTTCATTGCTTTAAAAAAGTTCCCGTGTTTTTTTGCTAGCCTAGCAGAATAAATGCCTGGTCTATTATTTAAAGATCTAATACATATGCCAGAGTCATCTGATATTACAGGATAGTTAACAAATCTTGAAAAAAACTTTGCTTTTAATTTTGAATTAGATGCGAAAGTTTTTCCCGTTTCCTTTGGGCTTTTAATTTTAAGTGCCAAAGGAGATATTTTTCGATAATTTTTTGAAATTAAATAAGCTATTTCTTTAAATTTACCTCTATTATGTGTACCTATTAAAATTTTTTTCATAATGACCTAGTATTTTTAAAAATATTAACTATATACCAACTTGATGTCAGAAAATAACGAAATAAAGCAGAAAGAAATAAAAGCTGATTTAAAAGATACAGACAAATCTACTGTTGATAAAGAAAAAGTTGAAAATAAAAAAGTATCTCTTGAGGAAAAACTGAAGGAAACTGAAAGCAAATTACTTAGATCATTAGCTGAAATAGAGAATCAAAGGCGAAGATTTGAAAGAGAGATAAAAGATGCATTTGAATTTGGATCCTTTAACTTTGCAAAAGAAAGTTTAGCTATCTTAGATAACCTTCAAAGAGCTAAAGAAGCAATTAAAAATGATAAAGTGCTGAAAGAAAATAAAGATTTAGATAGGTTTTTAGAAAATATAACCATTATAGAAAAGAACCTTATTTCGATATTTGAAAGAAATAATATAAAACGGATCGAGACTGAGGGTAAAAAATTTGATCCTAACTTACATCAAGCAATGACCGAAATTGAAGACAACAAGTCTGACCCGGGCAGTGTGGTACAAGAAATTCAATCAGGCTATATGTTGGGAGATAGATTATTGAGACCAGCATTAGTAGGGGTTGCAAAGAGAAAAAAAACAGAAAACCAGGAAAATAGTGAAAAAAAATAAAGAATAACCTTGTAGATGAAAAAAAAACACCCATATAAACATCTGAAAAGGAAAATATAATGAGCAAAGTAATTGGAATTGATTTAGGAACGACAAACTCTTGTGTGGCCATAATGGACGGGTCACAAGCTAAAGTTTTAGAAAATACTGAAGGTGCAAGAACTACCCCTTCAGTGGTGGCCTTCTTAGAGAAGGAAGAAAAATTAGTAGGACAACCCGCAAAAAGACAAGCTGTTACAAATGCTGGTGATACTATATTTGCAGTAAAAAGATTAATTGGAAGAAAATTTGATGGTCCTTCTGTGCAAAAAGATATTTCAAAAGTACCATACAAAATTGTTAAATCTGACAACGGAGACGCTTGGGTAGAAGGTAAAGGTAAAAAATTTTCGCCAGCTCAGATATCTGCTTTTGTTTTACAAAAAATGAAAGAAACAGCAGAAAAATATTTAGGTCAAGAAGTAACTAAAGCAGTAATAACTGTTCCAGCCTATTTCAATGACTCTCAAAGGCAAGCCACTAAAGATGCTGGAAAAATAGCTGGTCTAGAAGTATTAAGAATTATTAATGAACCTACAGCCGCTTCTTTAGCGTATGGTCTTGATAAAAAGGGAGGAAAAAAAATAGCAGTTTATGATTTAGGAGGTGGTACGTTTGATATTTCAATCCTTGAAATTGGAGATGGTGTTTTTGAGGTTAAATCAACAAATGGAGATACTTTTTTAGGAGGGGAAGATTTTGATGACGCAATAGTAGAATATCTTGCATCTGAATTTAAAAAAGATAATGGCATAGATTTAAAGACTGATAAGCTTGCTTTACAAAGATTAAAAGAAGCTGCTGAAAAAGCTAAAATTGAATTATCCTCGGCTGCTCAAACAGAGATTAATTTGCCATTCATTACCGCAGATAAATCTGGACCGAAACATCTTAACTTAAAATTCACTAGAGCAAAATTAGAGGCATTAGTACAAGGATTAGTAGATAGAACTTTAGAGCCTTGTAAAACAGCTTTGAAAGACTCGGGTTTTTCTGCAGCGGAAATAAATGAAGTGGTGCTCGTTGGTGGCATGACAAGAATGCCTAAAATAATCGAAACTGTGAAAAACTTTTTTGGTAAAGAGCCAAACAAAAGTGTTAACCCGGATGAAGTAGTTGCTATGGGTGCTGCTATACAAGGTGGTGTGCTTCAAGGCGATGTTAAGGATGTATTATTATTAGATGTTACTCCTTTGTCGCTAGGCATCGAAACTTTAGGTGGAGTTTCTACAAAATTGATAGAGAAAAATACCACGATACCAACTAAAAAAAGCCAAGTATTCTCAACAGCAGAAGATAATCAACCAGCTGTATCTATAAGGGTATTACAAGGAGAAAGAGAGATGGCCGCAGACAATAAAATTTTAGGTAACTTTGAATTAGTGGGTATACCTCCAGCACCAAGAGGAACTCCGCAAATAGAAGTGACGTTTGATATTGATGCAAACGGTATTGTAAGTGTTTCTGCAAAAGATAAAGGAACAGGTAAAGAGCAAAAAATTCAAATACAAGCTTCTGGGGGCCTATCTGATGAGGAAATTCAGAAAATGGTAAAAGATGCTGAGGCAAATAAAGAAGCAGATAAAAAGAAAAGAGAATCAGTTGATGCTAGAAACCAGGCAGATAGTTTGGTTTTTTCAACAGAAAAAAGTTTAAAAGAGCACGGTGATAAAGTTTCTGCAGAAGAAAAAAAAGCTATCGAAAATGGAATAACAGATCTAAAGAAGTCTTTAGAGGGAACGGATATTGAAGATATTAAGAAAAAAACTCAAAATCTAATTCAAGTTTCTATGAAACTAGGTGAAGCTGTCTACAAGAGTCAGCAAAAACCAGGCAACGATGATAAAGGCGGAGGTGCTGGTGGACCAAAAGAATCGAAAACTAATGATAAAGATAATGTTGTAGATGCAGATTTTGAAGACGTAAAAGAAGAT
>CEWK01053933.1_pt1 | contig 30483 bp, 24 predicted proteins | sample 531431 | NCBI WGS metagenome assembly CEWK01 (sample SAMEA2623059, study PRJEB7988) | marine metagenome | isolation source: saline water (ENVO:00002010), including
TCTATCTCTGCGTCTGGAGATAGATCAATGAGCTTCAGTGTAGATCATGCTCCAACACTAGATGAAGATCAGCTCACGGCAGTCGCGATAATCGATCCTCTCCCTTCTTCGGTATCCGTAGAGATTCCAACAAGCTCTGACTCTGGACCAGCTCTAGACATCCCAGAGCTCAATACATCTCAAGGACTTTCAGGTCTTGCCTTCTTCCTAGGTGGATTTGCAGACCTTGGGAGATCAGTTAACTCCGTACTTTCAGGGATAACCACTGATATCTCCACCGGTACCAATTCAGGAGAATCGAACGAGGATTTCTCTTTCGGTATGCAGTTGGAGGCAAACGCACCCTTCGATCTGACAGTCGAGTCAAGTCATGGAGACGGTTCACTCGAGGCCCCTCCATGGGTTCATGGAGTATCATTTAGCGCGGCGCCGTCAGGGATATCAGAGGGCTTCCATCTTAGGACGTGGATTCCTGATCTTCCCCCAGCAGTAGAAATGTCAGTCACCAGATCAGTCGAAGGAGAATCGCAAGACTGGGAAGTCATGCTGGCGTTGGATGGTTGGATTCCCGCACATAGCGAAATGATGATCCAAGCTAGAGGAATTAACGGTCAAGACCTTCTGCTGACTCTGAATGGCTTGGAAGTGGGAACTCCCACTGGGATGCTAGTTGACGCCACATTCGAATTCGAGACAGTTGCTGGTATCACTGAGGTCTCCACATCTGCACACTATTCAATGACTGAGAGACTTGATTGGGCACATGTTCTCCTGATAAACAGAGATGCTGGAAGTCGTACAGAGATAATGATAGATGAGATTCCTGAGGTTATTGACATCACTGCAAGTCTGGGTACTGCCGTTTCTATAGATATGACAGTCCCGGATCTATATCTCAGAGATAACGGCGTAGGAATCAACTCAATTATGATGCAGCAGATGCAATGGCTCGACTCCGCATGGTGGCCAGCGACAATTTTCCTGACTGATGTACCAGGGTCAATTAACCTAACAACTGAGCCCGACACAAATTTTGATATCACCAAGAGCCTGGCTTTTCAAGGAATACCAATCCTGGACTATCGATCTTCTGGGGATGGAATGTCGCTCTACATAGAAGCCTTTGGAAGAGCAATAAACACCAAGGGAGACATAATATTGCTCGCAGAAGGAATGACTGATAGCTTACAGATTAAGCCTGCCGAAGGATTCGGATTGAATATCCGCTCTGGAGGAGAAGGGGTAGAAACGATTTACATTAGATCAAGCAATATTCCCACAACTCCTCCGGTCACTATGGAGGAAATGGAGGCACTTGGAGAAGACCTGAAGAGTGCTACAATCCATATCCATGAGGTAGGCAGGATTTCATCTACGTTGCCAGGTTATCCAGTGATAGAGCTCTCGGAAGTGCAAGGTGGCAGAATCATTATTTCTGCGAGAGCAACCGCTGAGGTCGCAGGTCAGGAGTTCGATCTAAGGGGTGTTCTTTTAGATGCACAGACAACCTCTGGGATTCCTACTGCGACCACGATTGGTATCAACGGATTGGCCTCTGATCTTTCAATACTGAATATGATTCCAGGATTTGAAGGAGACACCCAGCATATCATGGTGGTTGAGCCAGTTTCTTCTGGGATAATGACACTGATTGCAACTTTCTTGGGAGGGAGCTGATGGGACTTCTTGAAAGACTCAGACAGGCAGACGTCCCAGAGGAGACTCTGGAAGAGAAAACTGCTCATGACGCCCTGGAAAAAATTGAGGACAGGATTAGCCAAATCTCTCCATTCAGGGTTATTTTCGCTTCAATAACCGCATTACTGGTGCTATCAGCGTCTGTAATTGCATTGGTTTGGCTGGTTCCTTATGATAGGGTATCAGTAGATGTAATCTACAAACAAGCAGGATCTAGCCATATTGTTCTATCTGAGATAAATAACCAGGGAAGCAGAGCGATAGAATCGGTTTCACTGGATTTAGTGTTCTTTGATTCTGAAGACATTGAGATACAAAGGATTCACTTTGAATCAGAAAGAATACCTGCACATAAGTCAGTCGCAGGGGACGAATTGGAGATGATTGTAAACGGGGAGTCGGTTTGGGATAATTACACAATCGAGATTATCCTAACATACGACTATTATGGTGGCAGTATTTACGAGAAAAATAGCATGGAGGTTGGAGAGTGGACGTTAGAACTATTCACAATGAGGCCTCCATTGCAAATTCTATGATATACTGAGTTCAGATAACCCATACGCTCAAAATGGTCAGGATGGGGGGAGTTATGATGACCAAGCGCGCCGTTGTGGTCGTACTCGCCGTCTTACTGTTATCATATCTTCCAATATTGGGCAATGAAGACGACTCTTATGATCATAAATTTGGAGACCTGAGTCCCAATATTGAGCGAGTAGAGATCTCACCCGATTCCAACAGTATCCAAGATCTACGGCCCCCTCTTATCCTCGAGGGGTCCGAAGAAGTAAGGCAAGCTATTGCCCATTCTACCATAGGGACTTACACGATCGATGGATTGATTCCTAGCACTCACATGGACTACTCACTTTCTTTACCAAGATCAGATCTAGCTCTAGCAATTATCGATGGCCAGATTGGACTTTGGGACTCTAGATTGGATATTTTACAGATTGAGGGACTATCTATCAGGTCAACCATACCTCCCTCTGGATTCCTAATTCAAGGTACCGCCGAAGGAATTGAGAAACTGCAGGATATAGAGTCGATTGTGGCAATTCATGACGTTCCAAGTGGATTAATGATTCACCATTCCTTGAGAAATTACCAGCCATCTTCTGACTTCATGGTTGAAGTGATAGGTTGGAAAGGAGATGATATGGTCAGAATGGAAGATTCAGGTTTAGAACTACAAGATTCACTACTCACTGCCATGGACTACCTGTCTGATTCATGGTCTCCTGAGAAAGGCGTTATATGGGGAAGCACGTCTTTCTACAATTTATCTAAGATAGTTTCAATCCCCTCTGTTTCGTACATTTCCCCATTGCCATCGATAATCCTCCACAACGACCAATCAAGGATAAATATGGGAATCAATACCGTGGAAAATGCCTTCATAACAGGCCTAAACGGTAGTGGTCAGATCGTTGCTGTAGGGGACTCGGGATTAGATGGCGATCATGGAGATTTCACTGGTAGACTCTCAGGTGTCACCTCCGTTACTCCCGGAGACCCTTCTTCAGCCGACTTGAGTGATGGACACGGGACTCACGTTGCCTGCACTGTTCTAGGATCTGGGTTCAGGAGCAACGGGGGTTACCAAGGGGTTGCCCCTGAAGCCGATTTATACTTTCAAGCAATGGAAGACGATGATTCTGGTGCTCTGTATAGCTACGGTATCAACTCAATGCTAAATTCTGCATATAATGCAGGAGCTAGAATCCATACCAATAGTTGGGGATCTCAGAGTGGGTTCGGAGGATATTCTACCCAATCAGAAGATGCAGACGACAGGACTTCTACATGGGATCAATATTGGTCCTATGACGGCATGACTGTATTATTTGCCGCCGGTAATGAGAGGAACGACGGAGTCTCTCCCCCCGGTACCGCAAAGAACGTAATCACTGTTGGTGGACATAAGAACAGATACAGTGGAGCTCCAGATGAGATGTATTATTGGAGTAGTAGAGGGCCTACGGATGATGGCAGAATTAAGCCTGATATCGTAGCACCAGGAGACTATGTACGATCGTGTAAATCTCAAGAGGCTACCTCAACAGGGGGCACGTGGTCGAATACCTGGTACATGGAATATAGCGGTACGTCGATGGCAACCCCAGCAGCCGCTGGATCATCCGCACTAGTTAGGGAGTATCTAATGGAAGTGATTGGAAGACAGGCTCCACAGGGTTCGCTGGTCAAGGCTCTGCTAATACTCGGGGCCAAAGATATGGGAGCTCGTGACATCCCAAATGATGACGAAGGATGGGGAAGAGTAGATTTAGTAAATTCATTGATCCCTGATGGAGAGGTTGGAATTTTTGTTGACGACAGGTCTAGGATTAGGAGCGGGCAGGTCATTGAGTATACATTCGACGTCAATTCTGCTGGAAAGGAGTTCAAGGCAGTATTGACTTGGTCTGATTACCCCGGATCATCAAGCTCCTCCATTCAGCTAAGGAATGACCTCGACTTAGAGTTGGTATCTCCAGATGGCATTGTATACAAGGGCAATGTTTTCACGAATGGACGCTCTACTCAAGGTGGTTCAAAGGATTCAGTGAATAATGTTGAAGTCGTAGCTCTTGATAGTACTGCTCAAGGGATTTGGACAATTAGAGTCAAGGATTCACAACACGGAGGGTCAAGAACATGGCAACCATTCTCAATAGCCGTAAGGGGGCACAATGTCAATGATCTAAGTCCAGATCCAACATTCGTTCCAGACTCAATGAATGTATCCACCCCTATTCCACAAGTTGGTGAAGAAGTACAGGTTTCAGTACAAATAAAGAACATCGGAGCAGGATCGGTCACAGATATACCAGTCATGGCAAGAGTCGACTCCGCTTTTTTTGGAGAGCAGTTGGTATCTCTATCGCCAGGACAAACAGAGGAGCTATACTGGTCCTGGACCCCCGAAACAGAAGGGGATTCCGCTTTCGAGTTCTTCATCGATCCGAACAATGAATTTGATGAAATGTCAGATTCGAATAATTATTTTGGAGAGGTAGTAATTGTCAGCGCTCCCGGAGTCAGGGTCTCCGCAATAGAGGACACTCTCACCCTGGTCGATCCTACCTCTACAACCTCAACATGGGATTTAACACTTACAAATACCGCACTCTTCGAGACTAATGCCACAATATCTGCCTCCTCTCCAACTAGGGTGCAAGATGGCACTGAATTCGGCTGGTTCCAGTCATTCACCTCGAACACATTCAACCTCATGCCAACTGAACAGGTCTCGATTGGAATGACTATGGTACACCCAGCACCTCCTCCTCCTGGTACTTATTCCATGACTATATCCGGATACGATATAGAGAATGATGTTCTTTCAGAAATGATACTCTACTTCGAAGTTCCCATACTTGCTGACGCGAACGTACAATTGTTGAATGAGCAAATTCTGGTCAGCCCTCTCGAACAAACCAAGACCCAGATTACTATTGTTAACGATGGAAATGGTGCTCAATCATATGACGTCGAACTAGTCTCTCCTGCAGGATGGCACTTAGGCCTTGACTCTATTGGGACATTTGAAGGATCATCTCATGGGTCAACCGGAACACTGCAGAAAGGATCCAGCAAGACAGTCGATATCACTATCAACTCACCCGGAGCGATGATACCATCCGGGACGACGTTCGAAGCTGCAATTATTGTACATTCAAGAGTCAGCTCTGTCTCGTGGACTCAGGATATATTCCTAATCGTCGGACCCGTAGACAATGTGTCTATTTCTCCGGTACCTGGAGAGTTAAGAAAGGACATACCTCCTGATTCCCTCCTGATAATTGATTTGACCATTGAGAATCTTGGAAATCGAGATTGGGAACTGACCCCCTACCTAATGTCAGCACCAGGTGGTTGGAACGTTGTTGAGATGAACACGGTTACTTCTCCTGCTGGACAGCCTGTGGATTGGTCCATGAGCCTGCAAGGAAACGGACTAGCATCGAGTGGATTAGTCCAAATCAGATTGGCCACTTCGGATGGATTCAAAATCGACTGGAATACCACAATCGAGGTTTTATCTGCCGCTTCTCCGAGACTTATATTCGATCAGGTGTACCTTCCTGATGGCTCCTCTTCCAGCGGAATACTGGGAGCAGGGCCCCATCCTGTCGGAGACCCAGGTTTCGATTTACACTGGATGGTCTGGAACGAAGGCTCAGGAGTCTGGAGGCCGTCTACAAATTTAGTACTACCAAATCAAGGATGGTCATCAACCTGCTTATCACCGTCCTCATTGTCCCCAGGAGAATCAGATATCATCGAGTGCCTAGTGGTTATTCCAGAAGATGAGCCCGCCGGTTCTGAACCTGTTATCACCCTGGTAATGGAGGGGGACGGGATAGAGATTACGGACACCAAATCACTCCTTGTTGAAGACGCACCGAGGCTAACTTGGAATCTAAATACAGAACCCATAGCACACGAAGGATACCCCTCCTCTTACAGGATAGATGTCACCAATACTGGCAATACAGACATATCCCACACTTTAGATGTGGTCGCCCCAAGCTCTTGGGATGCCAAGGCCATGGATGGAGTCAGAGTCGTTCTCAGTCCCGGAGAATCTCGGAGTATTATTGTAGAATTCACCCCTAAAAGCGGTAGTGATGGCACGATCTCATTGAACTTGATAAATGCTCCAGATACAGAGGGTTCCACATTCGAAATACTCGTTGATGTCAAGCCATCTCTCGGCAGCGACTCAGGTCTGGAAGAGTATCTGCCACTCATACTGGGTTCGCTACTACTTGCAATAATTGCAGGACTCGGTGCCTTCGCATATGTCAGAACCAACGGAGATCCAATGAGCCTCCTCAAGAATAAGCCCACTGGTAGACATACAGGCGAGCAAGAAGACGCCCAAGTAGTGGAGAGCGGAGTCCCATGTTGGATATGTAGCACCAATACAACGATTGGGAATGCGTGGGCCTGCTCATCATGTGGAGCAAGGTATCACAAGATAGGCCAAGTTACTGGATGTGACATTATTTCAATGGGGAGATGCCTTCATTGCGATGCAGAGGTCGATGAACTGGTAGAGGCCTGACAACCGTATTTCTGGCAGTCAGGTGGTGCGAAGACCTTAGAGGGTCGGTACAGTGCGAAATATGATGGCCACAAGGAAGGCGCTCACTTTTTTCACTGTTGTAATGCTACTGAGCATGTCCGCCACGATAGTTTCAGCAGATGTAGACATCAACCTTTCTGCAAACCCTAGCTCTGCTGAGGCGACAGCCGATGAAGCGGCAGAATATACGATTATCGTACAAAATTCTGGTGATGATGATGCTGCAGTTTCACTCAGCACCCAACAAGGTGACGATTGTAACGGGTTCTCGTCTACCCTAGAGACCACGTTCGTACAAGTATCCTCCTCATCTTCAGAGTCAGTAACTCTGACAGTAACAGTTACTGAACAGGCAAGCGGAGAGTGTGAGACCACAGTAAACGCTCAGGGGCAGGTTTCCGGCGGTGCCCCTGGAACTCCCTCCAATGCCGATGTAACTGTCGTAACCACAGCTGGCGATGGAGGCGGACTTTACTCTGTGAGCCTAACCACAGACGAACCGACCACCAAGAACTACGATGGAGAGGATAATGAAGTTACTTGGGATGTTGATGTGGAGAATAATGGCGAGCAGCAGGCCAATGTACAATTAGAGATGACATCAGATAATGACTGTGAGTCTGAAGATTTGTCTGCAACAGTCGACCCCTCAGTCCTTCAGTTGGAACCAGAGGGTCAGGAAGAGGTCACAGTGACGATTGATATGCCCAACGGGGCAGAGACAGATGCTGGCTCCCATTGCTTCATCCTCAAGGCCACGGTCACCAATGATCCGAATGCAGCAGACCAAGCAGAAGACAATCTGACACTGAGTCTAAATGTACCTCAAATCAAGGAATGTGACGCGTCTCTCCAGTATTCCTCTCACAATCTAGATCCGGGAGAGTCTGCTCCAAACTCATTCGAGGTCGAGAACATAGGGAACACCGAGTGGACCGTGACGGCCAACGCCCAGTCTCTTGATGGGGACGATATCTCAGGTTGGGTGGACTTCGATAGCCCCCTTAGTAGGCTTCTGGAAGAGCCAGGTAGCTCAGAAGATTCTCATACTTTCACATTCGACGTCACTCCGGACGACTCTCTTGAGGCAGGAACCCAAGTAGCAATAGGGATACAAGGAAGAGCAGGATCAGAAATTGGTTGTGAGAAAATACTGACCGTCACCGTTGGACAAGAGTTTGGAGCTTCTATGTCACTCAGTAAGTCCAGACTTTCGAATGTTGAGCCAGGCACTTCAGGAACTCTCTCTATCCAAATCACGAATCAAGGAAATGGTCAGGAGACTATGGCATTAGGTACTTCAGGCGTACCCCCCGGATGGCAAGTCTCATTCAGCCAGTCCACTGTTACTTTGGGAAGCTCTCAATCATCCAACAATAAAGAGACCGTAAGTGTCGATATCTTCGTCCCAGAAGATGCAAGCGCTGAATCAGATACAGTGATCTCATTCACTGTAGGAAGAGGAGGGGGGACGACACCTTATGACTCAAAGGATCTAACGGTGTCTGTCGCACCTAGACATGAGGTCTCTACATCTATGGTTTCGGACCAACAAACCGGAAGATCTGATCAGATAGTGAAGTTCCCCATTGTAGTGACTAACGACGGTAACATCCGAGATACCTTCAGGCTTCAAGCCTGCGATCCCGGAGATCAGACAGGATGTAGTAGCCCCATGTGGGAGTCGTCGTTCTCTGACTCCGATGGAAACTCAATAAGCCAAATTGCACTAGACCCAGGACAGTCTTCACAAGTTTATCTGGACGTACTAGTCGAGGGTGAGGAAGACGCCGACTCTGCGAGAGTTCTTGTAAGAATAGCAATTTTTGGAACCAGTGAATCCTCAGAGCACACCGTCTCTGTGGTAGTTTCGAACTATAATTATGGGATGGCAGTGTCTCCTCAGTCCCCCGGGGAAATACCTGGTCAAATGGATGTAACTTTACCTCCAGGAGGCGCTCTGTCAACCTTTTTCTGGATTGATAATACTGGTGATTATCCCGCTGGTGATAAAGCAGTGATCACAATCACTGGATTAGAGTCATCAGTTTCCAAGAGCGTGTTTGTCGACGGGGTGGAGATAGACGACTCCATTCAGATTCCTAAGGAAGGCAGAGTGCTACTGGAAGTACAAATGGAAGTTATGGAAGGAGTCTCAAACGGCGTATCAGGAATAATCAAGGTATCAGTGGCCTCTGAGAGAAACGCCGCTCAGACCACTTCAGTCGATGTCATGATCCAAGTAATGACCATACATAATCTCACTTTTAGTCTCGAGGGGGACGATGAGCAGACGGTGAATTATCCCGATAAGGCATTCTTCACAATGTTTGTAACGAACAACGGAAATGTGGTCGAAGACGTGGAGATAATTTCAGGAGAATCACTCAGAGGTTGGACGGTTGATGTAATCGATGATGAATTCCAGCTTCCCCCTGGGGAAACTAGAGAGATTCAGGTTCGAGCCACTCCTCCGTCCGAACTTCTTTCTGACGACACATACAGATTCACTGTTATCGCTCAACCAGAGGGAATACCTGTTGCAGGACAACCAATCGAACTAACGGTTGTATCAGTGACATCGAACTCTTTCCTCAATCTTTCACAAACCACTCAAGACTTGCTGGTTTATGGGCTCACAGGATTCGGAGCCTTACTCGTAATCGTTCTTTTCATGAGGTCTAGAGCCGAAAATAAGAGAATAATTAGGGCACTAGATCAAGAAGACTCCTAGCACTTCTACTGACCCCACACCGGATAGGCTTATTGCCCAATTTCAGGTGGAGGTGTCTAACGGTCCCTACGGGACCGATGGGTGTTTGTCTTGTCTACCGTTCCAGAGGCCTATCTTGCAGTTGCTGTGATGGCTCTCGTTGGCATTGGTTTTCCAGTTCTGAGTTTCGTAGGATCAGGATTCTTGAGGCCTAGAAAAACTGCGAATGACCCCAACAAACTTAGCTCTTGGTTACTTCCTGGTTACGAGTCCGACCAATCCCTATACCTCAGGAGAGAGACTACCTATGAATGCGGTTCAGACCCTGTAGGAGATGCTCATATTAATTTCCATTTTCAGTATTACTGGTATGCCATAATTTTCTTAGTTTTTGACATTGCTTTCATGTTCCTAGCCTTCGGTGGTATCCTAGTTATCCAAGAAGGAGCAGTATCTATCTACAGTTCTCTTGCAACACTAACAGTCTTCATCTTCCTGATGGGAGCCGGTGTTTGGCATGTTTTCAGGAAGAGAGGAAGAATATACATCTGAGGTTATACTATGGCAGACGATGACCAGAATTATGCAGTTTTCAACAGTAGGATGCTTGTAGATACGGTTGGCGATATAACCGATGAGGCTCTGAAGGCAAGTAGAATTAAGGATATCATTGGAGTATTAGCTGGTAGGATATTCAATTGGGGCCAGAGAAAATCTCTCTTTCCTCTTCATTTAGGAATCAAGTGTTGCGCATTGGAGATGGCCGCCGCTGGTGCGAGCCGTTTCGATGCCGAGAGATTCGGCGTATTCTTCCGCTCCAGTCCCAGACAGTGCGACGTACTCTTGGTTAATGGACCAATTAGTAAGAAGTTTGCAGATCCAATAGTGAGGCTGTGGGAACAGATGCCGGAGCCCAAATGGTGTATTGCAATGGGTGAATGCGCGATTTCAGGTGGACCCTATTTTCAGTCATATAATATCTTGGAAGGGGTCGATACTGTGATTCCCGTTGACGTGTACATACCTGGCTGTCCTCCACGCCCGGAGGCATTGATAGATGGTTTCGATAAGCTGAGGCAGAAGATTATCCGTATTGGAGCAAAACCAAGTAGTGATCGTCCAGCAACTCAAAGGCCGTTGATTGCCGGAGATTTGTGAGGTCTTACCATGTCCAGAGTAGTCCCATCCTCAACACAAAAGTCAGCCGCAGAGAAGATGATAACTGCAGTCGGCAGAATCAAGGGGTGCGACGCAGAGCTTGTTGAGAGATCCAGTGGTACGAAATCTCGCTGGACAGTTTCCATTGTGTGTGATCCAGAAAATTGGAGGGGCCTCGCTGAGAAGCTCCTCACAACCCATGAAGTGGACTACTGTTCGCTAATAACCGGAATCCATTGGCCAGATGGGCCAGAGGAAAAAAAGTGGGAGGTAGTGTATCACTTCCTTCGTACAGGAATCAAAAATCCTCCCGAAAAAGACGGCATCCAACAGCCTATAATCACCGATCCAACTACGGTAAAGGGTAAATTAGTCCCCCTAGAGATAGAGGTCAGTGTTGCAATTCCAGACACCAGAAATCCCATGGTAGCCAGTGTACAAGACTTGTGGATAGGGGCGGATTGGAATGAGAAAGAAACATGGGATTTAGTTGGTATTGACTTCGAGGGGCACAAAGGAATGAGAAGGGTTCTCCAGCCACATGAGACTCCAACCGGATACCATCCTCTTCAGAAGCATCATAACATTCGTTATCACGGATTTGAAGAGATGTATGATGACGCTCAGGGATTCTCTAGAAAGCCCGATGATGTTGGTAAGGTAAAGTAGGTGTAATAATGGCAGAAATGTGGATTTCCATGGGCCCCCAGCACCCAATGACTCATGGACTTTGGACCCTGAAAATAAAGGTTGATGGGGAAACTGTAGTTGACACGGTTCCTGATCTCGGGTACATACACAGAGGCGTGGAAAAAATCTGCGAGTCTCGTGATTTCACTCAGATTACCACCTATTGCGACAGGCTCTGTTACGCTAGTGCCAACACATGGTCCCACTCTTACATTTATGCGGCTGAAGATCTACTGGGTGTCGAAGTACCAGAGAGGGCCGAGTATATCAGGCTGATAGCAATAGAACTTCAAAGAATAGCTTCCCACCTAATGTGGCTTGGTGCTTATGGCCCGGATACTGGCAACTTGTCTGTCCTGGTCTGGTGTCTTCGAGAGAGGGAGATGATGATGGATCTTCTGCAAGAAATGGGAGGTTCAAGAATGCATTATAATTTCCCTCGTATCGGTGGTGTGAAGAGAGATCTACCCCATGGTTTCGCTCAGAGAGCGCGTTCGAAGCTAGAGTTGTTCCTACAGAGAATACAGGAGTACGAGGCGTTGTATGACGAGAGTACTGTCTTCCTAGTTAGGACACAAGGAGTTGGTTACGCCAAGGCCGAAGAGATGGTCAACCATGGGGTCTCAGGGCCCAATCTGAGGGCTGCTGGTGTAAACTATGATGTTAGATGGGCCCATCCTTACTCTGTCTACAGCGAACTAGATTGGGAACCACCTGTAGAGAGATCCTCGATTAAAGGAGCCGACTGTTACGACAGATACAGAGTCAGAGTCGAGGAAATGAGAATAAGTGCGCTTCTAACTCTTCAGGCCTTGGATAAGATGCCAGGCGGATCGGATACGTATCACGAGCCCGGTGATCCAAAATTACTCGCTAAGGCACCTAGTCGGGCCCCTGAGGGAACAACCGGATATCATCACTTTGAGGACAGTCGGGGAGAATCCATGTTCTACATCGCGGGAGGCGGAGAGGCCCGAGGGAAGAACCCCTACAGAGTATCGATAAGGTCTCCTATGTTCATCACGATTCCATATGCCTCAAAGTGTATGATTGGGTACAAGGTAGCAGATATTCCAGCTATAATGGGCTCCTTCGATCCATGTATCGGGGAGACGGATAGGTGATACAATGGCAAGTAGTGACTGGTTAGACGTGAACGGCTGGCTCCAAACAATAGTTGGTTGGTCAATGGACCAAACTCATGACCTACTTCCTAATGAAGAATACGGACTCGGACCAATTGGATCGGTCAACCCTCAAAGTGGATTTTCATCAATTCAGCCTGCACTCGAGGCGTTTTTCCATGCGTCAATAATGTGTACAGTGGTCTTCACTACATTGATGCTGACAATGCTTGCAATTCCGTATATTGAGAGGAAATTTATTGGTAGACTAATGGATAGGCTCGGAGCGACAACGACTCTGAGAAGTCTATGGGTCGGGGAGAGTGGAGCAACAGCAGGTGAGTGGTGGGACCAACTTCCATTCGGAATTGGCACCCCCATCGGGTGGACAATAAATACTCTAAATTCAATTTGGGGAAATGATCACGAACTTGAGACAGTTTCCAGAGTGAACAACAGAAGTTACCACGGATATTGGTTCCTTCTCCCTGGATTCTTTCAGGCCTTCGCCGACTTCTTCAAATTCGCAACAAAGGAACACATGGTCCCCAAGGATGCTGACAAGGTCGTATTCGAAGTAGCCCCTGTCATCATAGTTTCAACTACTGTGATGGTATTTGCCTTCGTCCCATTCGGGCCACATATTTACGCAGCCAACCCCGACCTCTCACTCCTATTTATGATGGCAATCTTTGGAGTGGCTCCGTTAGGAGTCTTCTTCGCAGGTTGGGCATCTAACAACAAGTACACACTAATCGGAGGGATGAGATCCGCAGCTCAACTCACTGCCTACGAGATTCCACTTCTTATTACTGTCCTCGGTGTAGCCGTTCTGAGTGGCTCGCTTAACATCATAGAGATTGTAGATTTTCAGATGGGTGAAGAGGAAGGAAATGTCTGGAACTTCTTCCTGATGCCTCTAGGTGCAGCTCTCTTCCTGATTACCATGATCGCTGAAGTTGAGAGAATCCCTTTCGATATGCCAGAAGCAGAGGCAGAACTAGTAGAGGGATGGTGGACAGAATACGGGGGGATCCGATGGGGCCTGATGTTTTCCGCAGAATATATGAGGTCATACGCAGCATGCATCCTATTCGCACTTTTCTTCCTTGGAGGATGGGAAGCACCATTCCAGCACACGCTTTCTGACTTACCTGTCTTAGGTGGGGTCTTTTCGACAATATTCGCATTAATTCCGGGACTAGTTTGGGTACTACTAAAGGCATGGATTTTGTTTGGCGTATTTGTTTGGATAAGGGCGTCACTACACAGAGTCAGAACCGATCAGATTCTCGAATTCGGCTGGAGATACCTTCTGCCTCTATCATTACTGAACCTAGTTATAGCCACTTACATGAGACTCGAGCTATACGGAGGAGGTAACTGGAACTTGTGGGTACCAGCAGTTGTAACAACTGTTTCTCTAGTTGTTTTCTTAGTCTACATTTTCGATGAAGACGAAGAGGCTGCCAGACTGAAGAGTAGACCATACAGCACTCAAGCTGTCGTCAAGGCATCTCCGGGGAGTCACAGGGATTAGGTGATAACATGAAAGGTGCGTATCCTGATGAATATAATACCGGCCATCCTAGAGCCACTCCGAACTTCAGGAATCTGGTTATGAGGCCCATGTGGATGACTCTCAAAACCGCACTCCGAACCTTTCCCTTTGTCGGTCGTTTGTGGTTCCTCAGAAATGAATATCATGGCAGATCTGCTATAATGATTGATAGTAACACTAAGAATAGATTAGGCGAGGAACACCCTAGCTCAGGACAGAAGTTCGCCGCGGATAGGGAAACGAGTCAAATCATGCCTTTCCTAGAAAGGCCAGTCACTGTGATGTATCCTTATGAGAGACTAGAAGATCTCGAGCCATGGCTATTCGTACCGGGAAACTACAATGGGAGAATTGGAGTAATCTGGGAGACCTGTACCGCTTGCAAGGCCTGCGTCAGGGCTTGCCCCAACGACTGCCTTCACATGACTTCGGAAGTCAGGGTAAACGTCCTTGATATGACTGAAGAGGGCGATGAGTGGCATGGTTATGGCAGTGAGTTAGAAGCTGGTGGCTTCGCCGCTAGGCCCAAGACCGACTCAGGTTCTGATAACTTCGATTTGATGACAGCCCATGAAGCAGCTCCTGCTGAATATGATTTTGCCGAGATTATTGATCTCAGTGGGGGTAAGGCAACAGTAAGGTGGATGGATGGCTCTGGAATCGAGACCCTGGACTCTTCCGATTTGAAACCAGCAGAGAAAGACATTGTCTCGGGAAGGATAGACTTGGGGAGGTGCATGTTTTGTGGACTTTGCATGGAGTCTTGCCCCTTCGAGTCTTTTTTCATGACAAACGAGTACGATGGAATGTCAGGATTCACTAGACAGGACCTATGGATGGACGCTGACCGTACTAGGGTCCTACCTTCCACACACAAAGAGAGGGTGGATATGGAACTGGCCAAGAGAGCCGAGAAAGAAAAGGCAAAACTTGCCCGTAAAGCCGCCAAGGCCGCAGCTGAGGGATAGTTATGAGTGTAAATTTCGAAGCAGTAGTATTCCTCATTCTGGCTGTAGCTACAGTTGGAGGGGCCATAGGGTGCGTATACGGTAGGAGGGTAGCACACTCACTGCTCTTCCTTATGCTCACCTTCTTCGGAGTAGCAGGCATATTCGTCCTAGCCAGTGCCGAGATGCTAGCAGCTGTGCAGATCCTGGTTTATCTCGGATCAGTGATGCTCGTGGTACAGTTCGGTGTGATGCTGACCAGGAGACAAATCCAAGAAGGTGACATTGAATGAGATTCTTATCCATTCTAGCCAGAGTTGGAACTGTCGGTTTCATACTAGTTCTTCTGAGAGAGACCATGAGACATCCCATGTGGGATGGGCCCCTGTGGGGAGGAAATGAGAATCCTCCAACAACTTTTGATTTGGCAGACGCACTATTCAATGAGTGGGCTGTCGCCACACTAGTTCTCGGAGCTCTTCTTTCCATGGCGATGATCGGATCGTCATACTTGGTGAGAGATGAGAGGCTAGTCAATCTGGTCTGGGATATGGGAGGGGAAGATAAGTGATCGACCCCAGTTGGATAGCTGGATTGGGAGTTATATTATTCGGCGTTGGTCTAATCGGTGTTTTCACCAGGAATAACGCCATAGTAGTCCTAATGTGCATCGAGGTAATGCTCAATGCTGCCAATCTAAATTTCGTAGCTGGTACCATGCACTACGGAGACGTCAACGGGTGGGTATTTACTGCAATAGCCATCGCAATTGCAGCCGCAGAGGTTGCAATCGGACTTGCAATTTTCCTATCACTATACAGCACACAACAGACAATTTCTCTGGACGATGCAACTACACTTAGGAACTGAGGTATGAAAATGGGAGAGAGCAAGAACGAGTCAGGACTTTTGGTGTTCATTCTTCCATTCCTGGCCGTGGTTCCAGCGCTATACATTCTGGAGTGGGAATCCTATGAGGCTTCAATATTGATAGTCGCAATCCCTTTCATGACATTCCCTGTAATTCTCATCGCAGGTCAGATTTACAATGGAACAGAATACTGGAAAGATAAGCTGAAGGAAGGCGGAATACTAGCATTAGGAGCTCTCGCAGCATCACTCTCTGCTTCATTGTGGTTAGTCTACGATTACGTAGACTCTTTGCCTGACTTCAATGATCAGCAGAGTATCACACAATGGCTGGAGTGGGTATCTTTTGATCTTCTGCAGTCAGATTACACGCTGACATCGGGAACCAAGATACTTGGAATGGGAGTTTGGATAGATTCCATCACTCTGATGATACTCTTCGTGGCTACTTTCCTTTGCTTCCTAATCTGTTGGTTCAGCCTTGGCTACATGAATACCGATCCAATCAATGAGGACAGGAATCACAGGTTCTATGGAGAGTTTGTACTCTTTGCTTTGGGTATGTTTGGTATGGTTCTTGCTGACAACTTTCTCTGGCTATTCATATTCTGGGAAGTAATGGGTCTTTGCTCATACCTATTAATCGGTTTTTACTACTGGAAGGACAGTGCGGCATATGCCTCCAAGAAGGCCTTCCTAACTACTAGAGTGGGTGATGTCTTCCTGATGATAGGACTCTTCATTTTATACGACATATATGGATCACTGGAATTCTCTGTAATATTCCACGATCCTTCACTAGATGGAATGGTGGACTCAAACAAGCTATTCTGGGCCCTCTTGATGATGTTCATAGGAGCAGTTGGCAAATCAGCTCAGTTCCCCCTACACGTCTGGCTTCCAGACGCTATGGAAGGACCAACTCCAGTTTCCGCACTAATTCATGCCGCGACAATGGTGAATGCCGGACTCTACTTAGTGGCTAGAATGGTACCATTTGTTGACGTTGGACACCATGGAGTTCCAGGTCTAGAAGAACTCGGACTAATTATCGCATACATAGGTGGAATCACCGCATTCATGGCCGCAGCCATCGCCTTCGTTCAGAATGATATAAAAAAGGTACTTGCATACTCCACGATGAGCCAGCTCGCTTACATCTTCACAGGCCTTGGTTCAGCAATCTGGTTCTACAATAATGATGAACACCACGCTGCCATAGTGGTCTTTGGATCATCTATGTTCCATCTCTTCAATCATGCCATGGCAAAAGGGATGCTATTCATGGCGAGTGGTTCGGTAATCCATGAAATGCATCATGCTCATGACCACATTCACCATAGTCATGGTGAAGGACACGGTCATGACTTCGATCCTCAAGATATGAGGAACATGGGGGGCCTAGCATCGAAGATGCCTGTTACGGCCACTGCAATGATGTTTGGATCGATGTCAATAATTGGAATCCCTTTAATTGGAGGTTTCTGGTCAAAAGAGGGGATAATAGCTGAGACTTGGCTTGCCGCTCTTGAGCACGAGCCATTGATGATAGGGCCAGCGATTCTGGTATTATTGACTGCAGGAATGACAGGTTTCTACATGTCAAGAATGTGGTTTATGACATTCGCTGGGTCGCCTAAATCAGAGGTAGTGAATCATGTCCATGAGGAAACACCATGGATCAAAACTCCCTTAGTTATTCTAACCATCATAACTGCTCTCGGAGGTTTTGCCTTTGCACTTCTGGGTGCTACAGATTATCTTGCATCTGCTTACGACTATTCGGGGCACCTCAAGCTCAAGAAATCAACCTTAATAGAATCGATAATTTACAAATTGGAGTACGCATTTCTTCCAGATAAGATGAATCTCAGGGTTGTTGGCTGGGTTACGATCTTCCTTTCATTCATCCTGGGCCCCGTTTTTGCCGCCAGGATACACGGGGGCAAGCTATCAGAAGGGGAGTCCTCAACACCCTTTGTTTCATGGCTAGTCTCACTTTCATCCAAGTTTGGCAGTCAAGATGTCAGTAAACTATCAGAATCTGATCTATCAGTAGCTCTTCAAAATAGACTTTATTTTGACGATCTGTACGAAGGGATACTGGCTAGAACAGTCATACCATTCTCAGAATTCACAGCTTGGTTCGATAGGAAAGTCATCGACGGCATGGTTAAGCAGGTAGAGTCAAAATCAGTTCTCGGCTCGGTTCAGATCAGGAATCTGACTACCGGAAGTGCGCGAGACTACATCCTAATGGCCACTGTAGGGATGCTCAGTATCATAGCTCTGTTATGGGGGATTAACTCGTGATATCAGATCCACTAACAGTAATTACGATTGTTCCATTGGTAGTCAGTCTCGCTCTGTTGATACTCCCTAAGATTTCTGGATCTGCAGAAGGGCTCGCCAGGGCATCCAGAGCTATTAGTATGGGAGTCTCTCTAGCAATGCTAGCCATCACGACCATGATATTCTTTGGAGAAATTGGAAACGTGGACTGGACTGACTACAACTCGGGGTACTCTTTAACCAACGATGCTTTCGCTCTGATTCCTTCCATTGGAGTTCACTGGAAGGTTGGAGCAGACGCCCTCTCCTTCCCAATGATATGGCTAACTACCCTACTGATTCCTATCTCAATGCTTGTCGAGTGGGACGCTAAGAAAGGCCATCTCTTCCATCCTTTGATCTTAATGATGGAAGGAGCACTGATTGGAGTATTCGTTTCTCTTGACATGTTTGTTTTCTACGCCTTCTGGGAGCTAACGCTGGTTCCAATGTTCTTCCTAATTATGGTCTGGGGTGGCGAGGATAGGAAATACGCATCAATGAAGTTCTTCATCTACACCTTCACGGCCAGCGTGATTATGCTAGTTGGAATTTTAGTGATGTATTTCTACACTCCAGCTGTTGAATCATCAGGCACCATTACTGGGCACACGTTCGATATGTCAGTCATGATCGCCTCGTCTGATTACATTCCCAGCGAGGGCCTCAGGCATCTCGTATGGTTACTACTACTAATTGGATTTGCAACAAAGATGCCAAGCGTCCCCGTCCATACTTGGCTTCCAGATGCTCACGTGCAGGCTCCTACGGCCGGCTCAATGCTACTTGCAGGAGTCATGCTAAAGATGGGGGCATACGGTTTCCTGAGAATAGCGGTTTCTGCGTTCCCTGAATCCACGGTCGCATTCATCCCTCTGTTAATCTTCCTCGGAATGGCCAGCCTAGTTTACGGGGCTTGGGTATGCATGGGTCAGACTAATCTGAAGAGAATGGTGGCTTACTCATCGGTATCTCACATGGGACTTATATTCCTTGGAATTGCTACAATGCAACCGCTGGGAATCGCAGGTGCCCTATTCATGATGTTCGCACATGGTATCATCAGCCCTCTTCTCTTTGCTGTTGCTGGCGCTTTCAAACATCATTATCACACACTAGAAATAGGCTCTATGAGAGGAATAGCACACCACAGTCCATGGCTTGCCGCACACATGATGCTTGGATGGATGGCTAGCTTGGGGCTCCCACTCTTAGCAGGGTTCGTGGCTGAGGTAACAATACTGATTGCCTTCTGGATGTCATTTGGGTGGCTCGTACTGCTTCCAACTCTGACATTGATTATCACTGCAGTCTACTATCTTACTTCAATGCAGAAGACCATTTTTGAATCTAATGATCCTCATCATGGGATTCTCCCAGATACCCTTCATGGGGAAGATCCGAGGGATATCTCATGGCATGAAAATTCTGGAATGATTATTCTAGGCGCACTTACTATCGTTTTTGGAATACTCCCATTCATATTTTGGGATATGATGTCAGAATGGAGCTCTGGATTCCTAATCGATACTTTGGTTGAGGCTATGCAGTCAGAGGGGGTGAAGCCCTGAATTCGATAGGTCAGCTTTCTCTCGATTCAGAAACTGCATCATCCATGATGCCTGAACTAATAATGCTCCTAGGGCTAATCGCAATTGTGGTCGTCCCTAATCTAGGTGATGCCAAATTTAGACTGCCTCTGACATCCGTTAGAGTACCAGTACTATTGGGAGGATCAAGATTTGATCTGACTAACGATCCAAGAATGCCAAACAGGATTTCAAATCTGACATTCTCCATAGCTCTTCTATCCTCATTACTGCTCATATCAGAATCACCAAGTGAGATTGGAGGAATTTTACTAGTCGATAGTTTCAGTAGATTATTCTCAACCATGTTCCTAGGCGCACTACTGTTGGTCAGTATTGCAACTACGCACCGGCTCCCCGCAAAGACGAATGCGCTTATCCCAAAAGATTCAGACTCAGAGGAGGTATTCGATAGAAAAATCTCCATCCTCATAGATAACCGGAGACAGGTAGATTTCTACATTCTCCTGATTATGGTTGGCCTAGGTATGACCATGATGACCATGGCAACGAATTTGTTCATGCTCATAGTCTGTATTGAGCTGGCATCTCTATCAACATATGTCCTAGTTGCTTTCCACAAGGAAGACGGCACGGGAGGCGAGGCGGGTGCGAAATACTTCATAGTGGGGTCGGTCGCTTCTGCTATCGGCATTTACGGAATGTCGCTGCTCTATCTTTGGTCGGGAAGTCTAGATCTAGAAGTATTGAGACAAAGCTGGCTTTCAATGGATGGCGTAGACCCCTTCGCAGCCTTTGGTATCGGTATGATGCTAGTGGCATTTGGCTTCAAAGTCAGTGCTGCCCCATTCCACCTAGCAGCTCCTGATGCATACTCTGGAGCGGCCTCCCAAGTATCAGGACTCCTTGCTACAGCATCCAAGGCCATGGGATTCTTAGCATTGTTCAGGGTCCTTGTGATGATTACAGTTCCAGATGGCTCTGAGGCAATTTGGATGATTGCACTGGGAATATTCGCGATTGTAACAATGACTTGGGGGAATCTAGCTGCATTAACCAGTGAGAACCCAAAAAGGATGCTTGCTTACTCCAGTGTAGCTCATGCGGGATACATGCTAGCCGCTATTGCAGTAGTGGGAAGTGGAATCTCAAGTGCGGATCAAAACGCAATTATTCTTACGGCTGTTTCATTCCATCTTTTCGTTCTAGTACTCTTTAAGTTGGGTGCATTCCTAGTTCTAGCTCTACTAGAAACCGAAGGAAAGGGACATCAGATAGAACATCTTTACGGTTTAGGAAGAAGAGACCCTCTAATCGCAGGTTCCATGTTTTTGTTTGTTCTCTCTCTTGCAGGAGTTCCGCCACTGTCAGGATTCCTCTCGAAACTACTGATGATTAATGGGATAGTTTCGACCTCGGCATCCACTGGCTCTTTGAGTAGCGTTGACGTAATTTCATGGGCTGAGTCTGTAGATCCATTATTCTGGTTAGCAGCGGCAATCGTACTGAATAGCGCACTCTCTCTGTTCTATTACCTCAGAATAGGATTAGTAATGTTCTTCGAAGAACCGCCAAGTGAAAAATCACTTAGAGCGGCTCCTTCACTGAGAATGGCTATTTTCGCCTGCGCTCTACTGACTGTACTGTGTGGTATTGGACCTGTTAGTGAGTGGCTATTGGACACAGTTTCCTCAGCAATAGACTCACTCATGTATGAGTGATGATGCTCAACTTCACATAGGTGACTCTCGACGGAGTCACGTGGCACGTAGGGAGGAGAAGGTCGATTTCGAGCGACTAGCTCAGCTAGAGTCCGGATCAGGAGATAGAATCAGGGTCCCCCTTCCAAACAGAAAGGTGAACGAAATGTTTGCAATTGCCGATGAGGTATTAGGTGGAAGAAGAATCAGGGCAGTTTGTGAAGATGGCCTAAGCAGGATTTCTAGAATCCCTGGAAAGATGAGGAGGAGGCAGTGGGTCAGAGAGGGAGATCTCATTGTCATACAACCATGGGATTTTCAGGATGAGAAAGCAAATGTATGCATGAGGTATACCAAGACTCAGTCTCTCTATCTCTCAAGAAAGGGAGCTCTTCCAGAAATTGTCGATCTTTTCGGCCTATCAGAAGAAAAAACTAATTTGGAAGAAGAAGATAATCCAGATGATTTTGATGATGAGATTCAAGAAACAGTCGACCCCCCCGAAGAACTCATCGAAAAGGTAGAGGATTCTCCCGCTACAAGTAACGATGAGGACGACATAGACTCATTCTTTGGGTGAGAAAATGGATTTTGATGAGCACTGGGAGGAAGACCCGGACGCAATAATGAAATCCCAGACTAAGCATGATTGGATGTCCGAACCAAGATTTAAGAAAATATTCAATGAAATTGAAGACGGACTTCAAGGAGTCCTGGGTAAGGGCCCCTTTGAGTGGGTGGACAAGAGAGTATTCGACGCCGTTTTCGACAAGTCAACACTCCTTGCTGTACACAAACTGATGCAAAAGGGAGATATTGAGACAATCGACTACCCCATTGCAAGAGGTAAAGAAGCTCACGTATTTCATGCCACATCTGCTAACGGTGCAGTTGCTGTAAAGATATTTCATACTACTAATGCTGTTTTCAAAGGACTAGCCAAGTATATCGATGGAGATCCAAGATTTAGTGGACTATCTGGGAGGCATAGGGAACTGGTCAATATATGGGTGAAAAAAGAATTCAGAAATCTAAGGAGAATGAGAAAACATGGAATTAGGGTCCCACTCCCAATTTCATATCATAAGAATGTCCTAGTGATGGAGCTAATTGGCTCGGAGGGGGCCGCACCTAGGCTACGTGATATCGAGATAAAGGAAAAATTCGAGACATTCACAGAAATGCTAGATATGGTTGCAGTCGCATGGCAGAAGGCTAATTTGGTTCATGCTGACCTAAGTGAGTACAATATTCTCTGGCATGATGGAGAACCATGGTTCATTGATGTAGGTCAAGGTGTGACTGATCAGCATCCACATTCTGAGGAATTTCTAGTAAGAGACGTTTCCAGACTAGTTCATTGGATCAGTAAACAGGGATATGACATCGAGATAGCAGATTGTATGCTTAGGGTTCTGGAAGAGCCTGTACCTGAGTTACAACCCCTCCCGGGCGGGGATTAAAGAGAGAGGCCCTTTAGGTTGGCCCGTGGAACCAGTTGCCCGCATCCCTAAGGATCGTATAGCGGTCATAATCGGCAAAGGCGGGGCAACCAGGAAGATGATCGAAGAGGCCTGTGGAGCGAAGTTGGAAATAGATTCCAGAACAGGAGAAATCTCAGTAGATTGGGCAGATTCTGAAGTAGACCCAGTAATCAGGATGAAGACTCCTGATGTTATACTCGCCATAGGAAGGGGATTATCCCCCAAAAGAGCCGTCCAACTTCTAGAGGACGAAATACACCTTCAGGTGTACGATATTAGGGAATGGGTTGGTAGGCAACCAAACCAAATTAGGAGAATGAGGAGTAGGCTGATAGGTAGAAACGGACTCATCAGAAGCAGGATAGAGGATCTTTCCGGGACCGAGATAGCCATATATGGCTCCTCAGTGATAATTATCGGGGACGATATGGGGCTTGAGATTGCCAAACCGGCCATAGAGTCCATTCTAAGAGGGGCTGAACACGGTAGCGTACTGCATGGTCTTGAGAAGGATAGAAAAAGACAACGCATCAGATCTAGAAGCTTGGAGACCTATGAAGAGAGGAGTGAGAAATCATCCCCCTTCGACTCACTTGTTCCCGGCCTTTCTGCGGCTAGAAGAAGAAGGGAGAGAAGACTGGCGGACTCCCAGGTCGATCCCGAAGACTCCGAAGCGGTGAAAGAGATGTTGGAACTAGCGGAAGATGAGAAAATCACATATGAAGAGGAGTGAACTCTTCCGCCATTTCTAAGTCCTGAACCTCTTCGTAGTCATGTGACTGGTGGCTATAATGCACTCTATGACTACGAAAGATGGTCCATCTACGCCCTTTCTGCCATCGCGACTTTACTTTTCTCAGCACTCTTTCTTAATATTCTTGATATCACAAATCCATTGACAGATTTCGTGACTAATTACTACGTCAACCCTGTTCTTGATGAATCAGGAGGGGATGCTGGGTACAATGTGACCAACACAGTCACTTATGCAGTGGTACTGGCTCTTTTCGTTGCGGCTCTTAGCGCATGGCTCAGGGTTCTTGATATCGATCCCAGTGATGCTACACTGCTTGCTCTACTTCCATACGTCTTCTGGGCCGCACTTGGAGAGGTTGTCGAAGATGCTGATATGTTCGACTCATCGATGGCCCCTCTATTTGTAAGCCCAAGTATACATTTCCAGACAGCATTATGGGTCATTATCGCTGGTTCGATTGGCTATCATATCAGGAATTATGGATCTAAAATTAGTGAATTGGAGAAGGATAGGATTCTCGAATCACTGTGTATGATAGTGATTTTTGTTCAATTCCTCGTCTTTGGGCACTCCATTTCCTCCAGTGATGTAGGGAGCGAACTAGATTTGACAGTTTTTGCAGTAATTGGATTTTCAGCAATCATGCTACCCATCTTTTTTAGAGAATCAATCTCTGAATTCTCATATATTCAGAAGTCTGTTTACCTAGTTGGTTGTGGAGGAGTCTTGATTTTCTTCGGAGCTCTGGTATCATTCGCAACAGTTCTCCCAGAAGACAAACTTTCTCTTTGGCCACTGATTATCGTGATAGGAGTGCCTCTACTATTATGCTATACAATGTTCTCCGTTGGCATAGAGTCTTCCAGAAAACTTTCGCAAAGAGGGTTTATTGCTGGAATTCTCCCTGAGGGAATATCCGAGCTAGAATACCAAGATCTCGTCTCGGAAGATAAGACATTCATAGAAGAGAATAGGAGTAAAGCAGTCTTAGCATATCCCGTTGTGTTTCTTTCAGTATCCGGACAGGTGATGGATGGTCTGGCTACATGGATAGGAATTGAGTACTTCGGATATGACGAGAAGCACCTCTTATCAGCAAGAATAATTGAGGAATTTGGTGACACATTTGGATTTACAATGGTAAAAGCAGGTCTTGGGATTATTATCTGGTGGTTTTTTGCTAATGCGAACTTTGAGAATAGGCAACAACACCTTAGATTGCTTGTCGGACTCATGATTTTAGTAGTGGGTATGGCCCCTGGATTGAGAGGTGTCGGAAGACTAGTAATTGGTCAGTGAACCTTGAAATCAGGGATATTCACTCCATTCAATTGAAGACTCGCACATCATCACGGATATGATTCACATGGATAGGCTGCCAACCAGAGTTGACAAATCTGGAGAGGATTTCGCATCAAGAAAGGAGTATAACCTATCTCTGATTACAAAACTAAGTGAAAAGATGGAAATCGCCAGAGGTGGAGGAGGAGGGAAATATGTTGAGAGACACGAATCCAGGGGAAAGAGCATGCCAAGAGATAGAATATCGGAAATTTGTGATCCAGGAACTCCTTTTCTAGAACTCTCGACACTGGCCGCCTATGAGATGTATGATGGTAGAGCCCACTCTGCTGGAATAGTTACTGGAATAGGTGTTGTTCATGGAAAGGAGTGCATTTTCGTTGCCAACGACGCTACAGTAAAAGGCGGGTCATACTATCCAATGACTGTTAAGAAACATGTCAGGGCACAAGAAATAGCAGAAACAAATAACCTACCATGCATATATCTGGTTGATTCAGGAGGGGCATTTCTTCCACTACAAGACCAAGTCTTTCCCGATAAGGGGCATTTCGGTAGAATCTTCAGGAATCAGGCAATACTATCAAGCAAGGGAATACCACAAGTTGCAGCTGTACTCGGATCTTGTACTGCAGGCGGTGCGTATATCCCCGCGATGAGCGATGAGTCAATAATCGTCAAAGACAATGGCACGATATTTCTAGCTGGTCCGCCTCTAGTAAAGGCAGCAACTGGAGAGGAAGTCAGCGCTCAGGACTTGGGTGGCGCTGATCTACACACCAGAGAGTCCGGAGTAGCTGATCATCATGCGGAGACCGAGAAGGAAGCCCTACAGATTGCTAGGGATATTGTTGAGAATCTTAATGTTGGCCAGAAGGTAAGATTAGACTCAAAGGAAACCGAGGATCCCTATCATGACCCAGATGATCTAATGGGGATAATTCCTACTGATAATAGGACTCCTTATGATGTGAGAGAAGTGATATCAAGGATTGTTGATGGAAGCAGGTTTCACGAATTCAAGCAGAGATATGGTACGACATTGGTTTGTGGATTTGCGAGAATACACGGTTATCCAGTGGGCATAGTAGCGAATAATGGAATTTTATTCTCTGAGTCCTCATTGAAAGGAGCTCATTTTGTTGAGCTCTGTGGACAGAGGGGAATTCCTCTGATATTCCTGCAGAATATCATGGGATTCATGGTTGGAAGAGATGCAGAGGCAGGAGGAATTGCCAAGGATGGAGCAAAACTAGTGACAGCTGTATCATGTGTCCCTGTGCCAAAGTTCACAGTTATCATTGGCGGTTCACACGGTGCAGGAAACTATGGCATGTGCGGAAGGGCGTATGACCCTCGCTTCCTCTTCATGTGGCCAAATGCTAGAATTTCTGTGATGGGCGGGGAGCAGGCAGCAAGTGTTCTTTCCACTGTTGGAAATGCCGACCCAGAGGCAATTAGAGAGAAATACGAAAGAGAGAGTAACCCCTACTATTCTACTGCCAGACTATGGGATGACGGGGTAATTGATCCCCGGGATACTAGAGATATCCTAGGACTCTGTATCTCATCCTCCCTAAATGCCGAGCTTCCAGATAACAAGTTTGGAGTATTCAGGATGTGACATTATGGAGAAAACAATTAGCGATAAAGTCCCGGAAACGGAGCTATGTTATCTCGAAATAGAGGGTCCAGTTGCAATAATTACCATCTCCAGAAAAGAGGTATTCAATGCTCTTAACGCGCAGCTAATATCTGAGTTGATTGATTTAATCGGTTGGACCTCATCGAGATCTGTCGCTAAGAATAACTCTCTGAAGGATTCAAATGAAACACCGTACTTTAGAGCATTAGTCTTGAAATCAGAGGGTAAGCATTTCTGTGCTGGTGCAGATGTAAATATGATGAGAGATGCCGGAGCAGCTAGTCCAGAGGAGAACAGAAGGGACTCAAAAAGACTGGATACCTTGTTTAATTCACTCTGGTCACATCCATGCTTCACTATCTGTTGTGTACAGGGGGTCGCATTAGGAGGTGGTGCCGGCCTTGTTTCATGCGCTGACCATGTCATAGCTGAACCCAACACCCGAATCGCACTCTCAGAAGGGAAGCTCGGCATACTGCCTGCAGTAATCGGTCCATATGTGTACAGGAGAATAGGCAGTTCTCAATTTAGGAGGCTATCAATGCTTGCGAGTAGAATCGACTCAGCAGAAGCTCTGAGAATTGGATGGGTGAATGAACTAGTAGAAGATAAGAATAATTTCGAGGAGGCTACTAGAGAGACAATAAAAAATCTTCTGACTACAGGACCAATGGCTGTCCACGAGTCAAAGAAACTTACTCTAGAGTTCGATAGATGGACTGGCTCGGATGAAGATTTGAGAGCATGGACACTGGAAAAGACAAGCGAGATGAGGGAGTCCGAGGAAGGTCAAGAGGGGCTTTCTGCTTTCTTGGAGAGAAGAACTCCAGATTGGTCCCCTGAATAGATTAAGAGGGGTAAACATGGTACCAGAATGGATCAGGGATGCACCTAATCGATTCGACACTGTACTCGTTGCCAACAGGGGAGAGATAGCAGTCAGAATAATCAAAGCTGTTCAAGAGGCAGGTTTGAGAGCAGTTGCAATTTATTCAGAACCGGATAAGGACTCACTACACACTGAGATGGCGAATCAATCGATATATCTGCCCGGAAACAGTCTTTCTGAGAACTATCTTAACTCAGAGGCCATAATTGAGGCCGCTAAGTCCTCCGGAGCGCAAGCAATACATCCCGGTTACGGTTTTCTATCAGAGAGGGCTGAATTCGCGGAGGCCGTAGAGAAATCCGGAATAACTTGGATAGGACCTTCTCCAGAAGCTATTGAGATAATGGGAGACAAGATTTCAGCTAGATCTAGAATGATAGAATCAGGAGTACCAGTGATTCCAGGAGATGAAGTTGCTATTCCTGATGATAGTGACCATCTTGGGACACTGGCATCTGTCGCTGCAAGAGTTGGGTATCCACTTCTTCTGAAAGCCAGTGCCGGGGGAGGAGGAAAGGGAATGAGGATAGTTAGAGAGCCAAAAATGCTCAGAACCGAGTATGAGGCAGCCGCAAGGGAGGCATCAGCAGCATTCGGGGATGGGACAGTGTATGTCGAGAGGCTTCTTACTGGCGCTAGACATATTGAGATACAGATCCTAGCGGACAAACATGGCAACTGTATCCATCTAAACGAGAGAGACTGCTCACTGCAAAGAAGACATCAGAAGGTAATCGAGGAGGCTCCATCTTCAGCAGTTTCGGACGAGCTCAGAAAATCTATGGGCAAGGCCGCCGTTTTGGCTGCAAAGTCAGTAGACTACGTTGGAGCCGGTACTGTCGAGCTTCTTCTCTCATCTAATGGGGACTTCTACTTCCTAGAGATGAATACTAGGTTACAGGTCGAACATCCGGTCACAGAGATGATTACTGGAGTAGACTTGGTACAGAAGCAACTCGAGATTGCTGCAGGACTTCCCCTCGGGATATCACAAGATTCTGTGAGTATTTCTGGCCATTCAATAGAAGCTAGAATTTATGCCGAGGATGCAAAGATAGGATTCCTACCCGCCATCGGAAAATTGGCATTATGGAGGCCCCCTTCTGGACCTGGGATTAGAGTTGACTCAGGAGTCAAAGAAGGAGATGAGGTTACAGTGAACTTCGATCCAATGCTGGCTAAGCTGATAGTTCACGCACCTAATAGAATGGCCGCTATCAGGAGATTGGAACTAGCACTCTCATCTTTTGTCGCTCTTGGGGTGACCACAAATATAGGATTCTTGAGAAATGCCCTTACTCATCCAGTATTCATCTCTGGTAATGTTACTACCGACTTCCTTGATAATGCCCCGGTGACTGAGTTCATTAGTGAAAACCCAGATCCAAAGGTTTTGGTAGCTATCGCTTCTGCTGCCAAGAGACTAGGGGCAGCAAAATCTAGAGTGAATACAAACTCAGGAATTTTGGACGATTACTCGGGACATGCGTATGATCCTTTCATAACACTCTCCAGGAGACTTCCGTAGGTGATTAAATGGATTGGAAAATATCTGACGTAGATAAGATATTCTCTATCGATCTGGCCGAGAGAGACGGCCTAATTACTGTGTCCTCAATCAATGTTGATGGGGAAAATACAGAATTGCCCGAGGTGATTATTTCAAACTTAGATGACAGGTCAAGGGTTTCAGTTGACATAAACGGCAATCTCGAATTTGCTCATGTTGCTAAAGTCAGAGATAAATGGTGGATACACTATAATGGGGATATTTTCACTATTTCTGAGTTGGAAAGGGGAGCTAAATCATCGGATAAGGCGGAAGGGGGGCTCTCAGCCCCAATGCCAGGGACCGTTTTGGATGTGATGGTAAGAGAGGGTCAAAGAGTACGTGAAGGACAACCACTGATGACCATAGAGGCTATGAAGATGGAGCACAGGATCTTAGCCCCAAAGGCAGGAGAGGTTATTTCCATTAATTTCAATCAAGGAGAAAGAGTCGATATGGGCTCAGTTTTGGTAGAATTGGGCGATTGATTAGACCGGATTAATATCAGACTAATCAATCCGGTCAACATGGAGGGCTTCACTGTAGCCATTGCCGCTTTCATGGGTGTGAGCCTAGCTGCAGCTTCCGGATTCCGTGTCTTCCTGCCCCCGTTCCTATTGGCACTGTCAGTTAGATCGGGTGTAGTCGATGTCGAACTAGTAGGGACGCAGTTTGAGTTTTTCACATCAACACCAGCGATAATCATTCTAGGAATAGCAATGATAGCTGAGTTCTCCGCATACTATGTCCCCCTTGTAGACAACCTCCTGGACACCCTAGCCACACCAGCAGCAGTTGTTGCAGGAATAGGGATGACTGCAATTTCTCTGGAGGGAAGTGACCCTATCATACAATGGGCCATAGCTATAGTGGCTGGTGGCGGGATGTCAGCCACTATCCAGACTGCAACAGTTGCTGCAAGGGGAATCAGCTCTACATTTACGTTGGGAGTAGCAAATCCAGTAGTTGCCACAGGTGAAAATATAGCTAGCGTGGCACTTGCGTTAATCGCCCTATTATTCCCTATTCTAGCAATTTTATTCACTATTATGGTTGCATTACTACTAGTTAGGCGAAGTATGTTCAATCAATCAGAAAACGATATCTCCAGTCATACTTGATGCCAAGCGATTTGGAATATTAGGGGTACGAATCGGCGTGCCTCGCGACTCTAGTGCAATACCTCCAACAGTTGAGGAGAAACTTAGAATCGGTAAGCCAATGTACTGGTCCCTTTGGAAAGTACAGCAGACGGCAGTAATACTCTAACCTAGAAATGGGTAGAAATTTCAATTACTACCAAGTAATACAGCAATCTCATTGCAAGATTAATAAAATAGCATTTCAGTATTATTATTACAATATTTTAAAAAACTATTAATGGGCGCCATATCATGCCCACCAACGCTTCTGGGAC
>CEWK01059180.1_pt1 | contig 30295 bp, 25 predicted proteins | sample 531431 | NCBI WGS metagenome assembly CEWK01 (sample SAMEA2623059, study PRJEB7988) | marine metagenome | isolation source: saline water (ENVO:00002010), including
ATAAGTTGATAGTTCACCTTTATATAAAAACCAATTTTCTAGATATGTTAATGGACAAACAGAGTTAGTGAATTCAATATAAATTCCCCATAATAATGATGGAATATGAAAATAGATAATTTTTGGAAAAAAATAAAAGAGCATTCCGCCAAAAATAACAAATAAGATAAAAATTAAATGTGTGACTAAAGTCAGTTTTGCTAACAATTCGTACATTTAATAAATTAAGTTAAACATAATAACACCCAATATTAAATTCAACTACTAAATGTATAATTTTAATATATAATAAGCTCTAACGAAAAGGAGTCTAAATGAGTGGTTGGGAAATATTAATTGTAGTTGCAATAGTTTACGCAATAATAAGTTAAAAAAAATGTTTGGGGTTTGGGGGAACCTAGCAACAGAACCCCCTTGTTTATCTTTTTGATCTAAAATAAAAATATTCTTTATGAAAATAATATTAATTATGGGCCTGCCTGGTTCGGGAAAAACTACTTTAGCAAAAAAACTTATTCCTCTTTTAAAAGCTAAATGGGTAAACGCCGACAAAGTAAGAACAGAGGCGAATGATTGGGATTTCTCAATAGAGGGAAGAAAAAGACAGGCTGAACGAATGAAAAAAAAAGCAAAAGAATTTAAAGAAAAAAATTTCAATGTAATTGTGGATTTTGTTTGTCCCACACCAGAGACTAGAAAAATTTTTAATCCAGATTTTATAGTATGGATGGATACTATAGAAAAAGGAAGATTTGATGATACTAATAAACTTTTTGTTAAACCTTCAAAGTATAATGTAAGAGTAACAGAAAAAAATTCAGATTATTGGTCAAAAAAAATAGCAATTTCTTTTAAAAATGAGTAAAAAATTTCTTTATAAAAAATTAGGTCCTTTAATTGGAGGTCTTTTAGATAAGTTATTTTTTACTGAATTCGCAAAAAGGTCTTCCAATTATTATCATCAATATGATCAAAATGATTATACTTTTGATAAAAGAGAGTACTGTTTTATACATGTGCCAAGAACAGGTGGATGGTCATTTAGAAATTATTTTGAAGAAAATAAATTACCATTCTATGTAAATAAAAAAAAAGGACATCATAATCCAGTATCTTTATTATGTCCTCCTGGTGATTTCAAATATGTAACGATTTTAAGAGACCCGATTCAGAGAGTAAGATCACACTATCAAATGTTTCAACAAGCTAAAAGTTCAAGTGCTTCGAGGGGACTGATAAATTTTTTAAGATATAGTTCTGAAGTAAAAAACTTATACTGTCAGTATTATTCTGGTCTAATAGGTGAGAATGTTGATGAAAGGGTGTTTAAATTGGCTTTAAAGAATCTCAAATTATTTAACTTTATAATTCATTTTGAAAATTACGAAAATGATTTAAGAAAATTTTTCAATAGTTTTGGAATTGAAAACATAAATAAAAAATTTCATGATAACAAATCTGAAGAAAAAATTTTAACTAATTCGGAAAAAAATAGTATTGAAATTTATAATTACTGGGATCTTAAACTTTACGAGGAAATTTCTAAAAAAAAATCAAGTATGTAAATTGTTAATTTATTTAGAATATGTATTTATCTATCATATAAATAGCTAGACCAATTGCAATACCTAAAAGTATCCAATAAAAGTTTCCTTTCATTATGCTAAAAATTTATTTAAATTTGGCTTAAAATAATTTGGTCCTTTCATAACTTTTCCATCAGAATTATAAATTGGCTTACCGTCCCCGCCTAATTTACTCATATTAGAATTTTGAACTTCATTAAAACATTCATCCAAATTTATGCCAAAAGCGTGACCAGCTCCATAAGTGACATACAAGATATCAGTCAATGCGTCAGCGGTTTCTTTAATATCTTTTTTTTCTAATGCCACTCTTAGCTCTTCTAATTCTTCTTTTATTAAATCATATCTTAAAGATATAATTTTATCATTAGGAAATTCAGCTTTTTCTTTCACTTCTTGACCAAAAGTTTCCATAAATTTTTTTACACTGTTAAAATTACTCATTTATTTACCTTTATAATTTATAATTATTTAATAATGTGTATTATATCAGTGAATCGTAAATGAAATACAGAACAGAATTTGACAGTATTGGAAAAATTAGAGTGCCTGGTGATAAGTATTGGGGCGCCTCAACTGAAAGATCCAATAAATTTTTTAATATTGGAGACTTTAAAGTAAGACCCCTCATTATACAATCAATAGCAATAATAAAAAAAGCTGCAGCAATTATTAACACAAGAAATAAAGACTTAGATAAAAGATTGAGTAAATTTATAATCAGGGCTGCTGATGAAGTAATAAAAGGTAAACTTGATGAACATTTCCCATTAAAAGTTTGGCAAACTGGATCTGGAACACAAACAAATATGAATGTTAACGAGGTAATATCAAATAGAGCAATTGAAATGATGGGTAAAAAAAAAGGCTCAAAAAACCCTATTCATCCAAATGATCATGTAAACAAATCTCAATCAACTAACGATGTTTTTCCAACTGCAATGCACATAGCTATAGCTCTTAAAGCTAAAGAAAAGCTTTTGCCGTCTTTAAAAATTTTAAAGACTCAACTTTCAAAAAAAACCAAAGAATTTAAAAGTATAGTAAAAATTGGAAGGACCCATTTGCAAGATGCTACCCCATTAACTTTGGGCCAGGAATTTTCAGGATACCATGCTCAATTAAGTGATTGCATTGTTAGGATTGAAACTGCTTTAAAAGAAATTTACAACTTAGCCCAAGGCGGTACTGCTGTTGGAACTGGTTTAAATACTAAGAAAAATTTTGATAAAAAAATAATTAAAGAAATTTGTAAAATTACTAAACTCCCTTTTAGACCTGCAAAAAACAAGTTTGCAGCATTAGCAGCTCACGATGAAATCGTAAATTTTTCTGGGACTTTAAATACTACTGCAGTATGTTTAATGAAAATTGCCAATGATATCAGATTTTTAGGTTCAGGACCCAGAGCAGGTTATGGTGAGCTGATATTACCCTCAAATGAACCGGGTTCCTCAATAATGCCAGGAAAAGTTAATCCTACTCAATCAGAGGCAGTAACAATGGTTTGTGTAAAAGTAATAGGAAATCATAATGGGATCACTATGGCCGGTTCACACGGTCACTTTGAATTAAATGTTTTTAAGCCTTTAATTGCTCATAACATTTTACAATCAATTGAGATTATGAGCGACTCCGCAAAAACTTTTGCTTTATATTGTGTTAAGGGTATTAAAGCTGATAAAAAAAGAATTAAACATCTTCTCGATAACTCTTTAATGCTTGTAACAGCTTTGGCTCCAAAAATAGGTTACGATATGGCAGCACAAATTGCAAAAAGAGCTTATAAAAATGGAACAACTTTAAAAGAGGAAGTTATAAAATCTGGCTTAATTAAAGAAAAAGACTATGATAAAATCATGAATCCTATTTCTATGACAAAACCTAAATAGGATCATGTTATTTCCTTTATAAAATTATCAATTCTTTCTTCATTAAACAAAAATATAAAATCTTTCCCAGAAAAAATATTTTCAAAGGTATTTTTAAAAAAATCTAAATCTGCCTTAGTTGCCTCATAGTCTTTACCAATTTTTATACTTTTAAAAAAAATTATATTATTTAAAATATTAATTGATCCATCAGTAGTAATTTGAACAAGTTTAGAATTAATCAATTTATTATCACTGAAAAGTCTTTTATGTAACTCATCTTTACTGTCTGAGATTAAAATACAATTAAAGTACAACTTATTAAATTTATCTATTAAGTTTATATCTCCTTGACATTGGATATTACTTTCTTGAATAACAATTTTTTTTAGAAAAGTTAATCTTCCGTAAGCTAAGTCTAAGTTTAAATTTAGTTCTTCAATTAAGCCTCTACTAAATTTACTAGATTTAAATTGAATGAGATTTTTGCTGTTCACCTTCATTAATAAATTCTTATTATCTATTATCTTTTCAAGATTTATTTGATCAAGAATGTCTTTGTGAATGTGTTTAATTAGAAACGAGGATGTTGTCTCAAAAAATGGTTGAAAAGAAATATTTGTATTACTATTAAATGATATATTCTTATTTCTGAAAAAAGAGTTGAAAATTGAAATTTTCTCATCGTCTTTATAAAAGTCAAATTTAAGATTTGTATTTAAAATTTTTATTTTTGAATTTCCTTTAGTTATTTTTACATCTTTTGTATTTTCGAAATTGACTTCAATGTTTAAACCTATTTCTTTAATCTTAAAAAAAATCGTATTAAAATCATTACCTATTTTAGTCTCAAATTTTTTTCCAAATATTTCACCAGTAATAAAATTTTTTCTAAATCCATAATTAGCAAAATTTATATTTTTTAATTTAAATATCTTTTTTCCCTCTGAAAAAGAATTAAGATTTGATTTCTTGAAATATATCTTTTTTTTAACTTTTAAAAAAAAGGATACAAGATTTTTAAAATTATTAAATTCTAAGTTAAAATTATTTTGATCAAAAATTATTTTTTTACTTTGAAAATTTTTAAAGTCATAGACATTTATTAGTTTTGGATAAATTATAATGATTTCCGAATCGAGTTTAATATCTTCTTGAGAGACATTAAGATTAGCAGACTTAATTACAAAATTTGGAAAAGGAAATGGTCTATAATGAATTTTTTCAAAATCAACTAATCTTAAATTATATTCTTCAAAAAAATAATCTCTTAAAACTTGTGTTTTTTTACTATAGTCAAAAAATTGTGGAATAAGCAAAAAAAACAGTAAAGAAATAAAAAAAATTCCAAAAAGATACCTCAAAAAAAATATAAACTTGAAAATATTGTAATATTTATTGTGAATTCTTTTAAAGGTTTTAATAAACATTTTTTTATTTTTGTAACTAGTATATAAATGATTTTTTTCACATATGAATAGCATAGATAAATTAATTGAAAACCTAAACAGTGAACAAAAAAAAGCAGTATTGAGTACTGAAGGACCTAACCTAATTGTTGCTGGAGCAGGATCAGGGAAGACAAGAGTTTTAACAACTAGATTAATTCATATAATTAAAGAAAAAAAAGCTTGGTCCAATCAAATTCTTTGCGTGACTTTTACAAACAAGGCTGCAAAAGAGATGCAAAACCGAGTGATTAAACATGTAAGAGGTAGCTCAAATGCTATACCTTGGTTAGGGACTTTTCACTCAATAAGCGTGAAAATTTTAAGAAGACATGCAGAAGCTTTAGGTTACAAAAGTAATTTTACTATTTTAGATACTGATGATCAGAAAAAATTAATTAGAAATATTGTAAAATCTGAGGACTTAGATGCTAAAAAATTTTCTCCTCAGTTAATCCTTTACCATATCGATCAGTGGAAAAATAAAGGGTTGCTCCCAAAAAATATCATATTGGAAAAGTCAGGATTGATAATTAAATCAATTCTGAAAGTTTACAAAATATACCAAGATAAGACTAAAGATTTGAATGCTTTTGATTTTGGAGACTTAATTTTATTCTGTGTAAAACTTTTTGAAGATCACAAAGATATAAGAAAAATATATCATAATAATTTCAGATACATTTTAGTGGATGAATTTCAAGATACTAACTTTATTCAGAATAAGTGGTTGAATTTATTGGTTAACGAAGATCAAAATATTTGTTGTGTCGGTGATGACGACCAATCAATTTATAGTTGGCGAGGTGCTGAGATCAAAAATTTTCTAACATTTGATAAAATTTACAAAAATTGTAAAGTATTTAAACTAGAGCAAAATTATAGATCAACAAAAAATATCTTAGAAACAGCTTCTCATTTAATTTCTAATAACACTAATAGAGTTGGGAAAAAATTGTGGTCAGCTGCTAGCCCAGGTGAACTCGTAAAACTTAATTGTTACAGAACAGGCAAAGACGAAGCTCAAGGTATTAGTGATATAATTGAAAATAATATTAAAGGTAAATACTCTTTTAATGATGTTTCAATTTTGGTCAGAGCAATATACCAAACTAGAGAATTTGAGGAAAGATTTCTTCAAATAGGAATTGGATATCGAGTTCTAGGAGGGATAAAATTTTACGAAAGGGCAGAAATAAAAGACGCAATATCATATTTAAGAATTATAAATCAAAAATTTGATGATTTAGCTTTAGAAAGAGTTATAGGATCTCCTAAAAGGGGAGTAGGCGAAGCTACGATAAATCAAATTTTTACTTTTGGAAAAAAAAATAAATTATGTCTTGAGGACTCAATAATCAAAATAATAGAGTCTGGTGAGTTTAAACCAAAGATAAAGGCAACTCTAAGTCAGTTGATTAAGATGATTCAAAAGTGGCGTCAAGACTCTCTTAAAATGAAGCACTTTGATTTACTTAAATTAGTTCTAGATGAATCAGGTTATTCTTCTATGTTGAAAAATAAAAAAGATCTAGAAAACGAAAATAGATTAGAAAACTTAAAAGAATTATTAAGAGCAATGCAAGACTATGATAATTTACAAAGTTTTCTAGAACATGTTTCTTTAGCTACCTCTGTTGATCAAGAGTGGGAAGGAGCAAAAGTAAACCTAATGACTATGCATGCAGCAAAAGGTTTAGAATTTGAAATTGTTTTTTTACCTGGTTGGGAGGAAGGTTTGTTCCCTCACCAAAAATCTTTGGAAGAAAACGGAGATTTTGCTTTAGAAGAAGAAAGAAGACTAGCCTATGTAGGAATTACTAGAGCAAAAAAAATAGCTTATTTATCTTTTGCAATGAGAAGAGCTTATCATGGAGATTGGATGGACGCATTACCTTCAAGATTCATCAATGAAATTCCAGAGGAAAGTGTTGAAAAAAATGAGTTAAGTTTAAATGAAAGCGATGAATTTGATTTTAACCAGGACAGCTCTATAGAATTTGATGAAGAATATAGAAGTCCTGGTTGGGACAGATATAAAAAAAATAAGTTTCTAAAATGGAAAAAATAAAAAAATTAAAATTTTTTTTAAAAAGGGAAAAAATTGATGGTTATATTATTCCAAAAAATGATGAATTTTTTTGCGAATATACACCTGATTACGAAGATAGATTAAATTATATCACAAATTTTTCTGGTTCCTATGGATTTGCTTTGATTTTAAAAGATAAGAACTATTTGTTTGTTGATGGTAGATACACTCTTCAGGCAACTAATCAAAGTGGAAAGTTTTTTAAGATTGTTACGTTTCCCAGTAAAATGCCAAAAGATGTTCTAAGAAATAAAAAGTTAATTATTGGCTATGATCCAAAACTTTTTACTCAATCGACACTTAATATTTTTTTTAAAAAAACTAATTGTAAATTTAAAATGATTAATAATAATTTAATTGATGAAATATGGAAGAGGAAAATTTATAAAAGTAAAAGTAATTTTTATAAATTACCAAATAATTCTGTTGGAGAAACACACAATGAAAAAGTGAAAAGAGTGGTGTCTTGTATGAAAAAAAACAGTATCGATTATCAGTTTATTTCAGCCAGTGAAAATAACGCTTGGCTTCTCAATATACGAGGAAAAGACCAAAAGTATGCACCAATTCCAAATTGTTATACTTTAGTTGAAAAAAATGAAAATATTACTTTTTTTTGTGATTTAAAGAAAATACCTAAGGATTTAAAAAATTTTTTTAGTCGTGTTAAATTTGTAAATATCAATTTAACATTTAAATATCTTTCAAATATAAAGGATAAAAATTTTATTATTGATAGAAATTCATGCTCAGTTTATTTTGAGAAAATTATTTCTAAAAACAATAAAATAATTAATTTAGTTGATCCAATCTATGATTTTAAGTCTATAAAAAGTAAAAACGAAATCAAAAATATAAAAGTAGCTCATATATATGATGGCATTGCTCTAACAAAATATTTATTTTGGTTGAAAAAAAATTTTAATAAAAAAAAACTCACAGAAATAGATGCATCAGAAAAATTATTAAAATTTAGAAAGAAAAATGCTAAATTTAAATCTTTGAGTTTTCCAACAATATCTGGATCAGGACCAAATGGAGCAATTATTCATTACAAAGCTGATAAAAAAACTAATAGACGATTGAAAAAAGACGACATTTATTTAGTAGACTCTGGAGGACAATATGAATTCGGAACAACAGACGTTACAAGAACAATTTCTTTCAACAATTCGACTGAGAGAATTAAAAATATTTTTACACGAGTTTTAAGAGGTCATATTGCTGTTGCAAGATGTAAATTGAAGGAAAATACTTTTGGTGCGGAAATCGACAAAAAAGCAAGAAAATATTTAAATCAGATTGGTTTAAATTACTCTCATGGTACTGGCCATGGAGTTGGGTATTTTCTAAACGTTCATGAGGGTCCCCCAGCAATTTCTAAAAATAATAAAACAAAATTTAAAGAGGGAATGATTGTTTCTAATGAACCTGGATATTATGAAAAAAATAAGTTTGGTATTAGAATAGAAAATTTGATCTACGTAAAAAAAAGAAAACGTCTAAAATACTTTGAAGATTTAACAATGGTGCCTATAGAAAAAAATTTAATTAACAAAGATCTGCTTAATAAAGACGAAAAAAAATGGGTAAATAATTACCACAAAAAAGTTTTTAAAAATCTAAAAAATTCAATGAATGATATTGAATATTTAGAACTTAAAAAAGCGTGTTCAGCTATTTAATATTTTATTCCACTCCTCTTCAAATATAATTTTGATATTAAGTTTATTTGCTTGATCAATTTTTCTTTTAGTTGGTTTGGATCCCCCAACAACTAGAAAATCTAATTTTTTTGAAATTGATCCTAAAACTTTTCCTCCGTTATTTTCAACTACAATCTTTGCCTCGGATCTACTCATTTTTTTGAAACCTCCAGTAAACATTAATTTTTTGTTAGAGAATTTACCCTCTTTATTTTGTGCTGAATAGTTTTTTATTTGTAGTTTATTTATTAAATCACTTGTTATTTTTATGTTTGTATTATTCAAAAAAAAATTCTCAATAGAATGTATTTGGGTTTCCCCAATACCATCAAGTTCAGCTAAATTATTTAATATTTTTTTTCTATCATGAACTTTAAAAAGTTTGACAAATTCTTTGATTGAACCAAAAAATCCAGCTAAAATTTTCGCGTTTTCTGCACCAATATGTCGAATGCCTATTGAGAAAATAAATTTATCAAGAGAAATAATAGATGATTTTTTTATAGCATTTTTTAAATTTTCAATAGAGAGTTTTCCCCATCCCTCTAGTTTCTCAATTTCTCTAAAATTGAGATTAAAAATATGAGAGGGTTCCTTGATTAGGTTCAGTTCCCAAAATTGCTCGATAACTTTCTTGCCTAAACCATCAATATTAAACGCTTCTTTAGAAACTATATGTTTTAATTTCTCTTTAGCTATAAATTTACAATCATATCCATTGATACATCTTCTCACTGCATCCTCTTTATTTGTACTTTTGCTGAATTCTTTTTTTGTGGGAGCTCCACATAAGCATTTATTTGGAAATAAGAATTTCTTACTCTCTTTTTTTCTTTTTGAAACATCTACAGATACTACTTGAGGTATTACATCTCCTGCTCTTTGTATTGTTATATAATCTCCAATTCTGATATCTTTTCTTTTGATCTCATCCTCATTATGAAGAGTTGCATTCGATACAACCACGCCACCGACTGTCACCGGCTTAATTTTTGCAACTGGCGTGATTGCCCCAGTCCTACCTACTTGAATTACAATATCATTAATTATTGAAACAGCTTTTTCTGAGGAAAATTTATACGCGATAGCCCACCGTGGTGAGTTTGAAGTGTTTCCCAGCCTTTTTTGTAATTGTAAATCATTTATTTTGTAGACTATACCATCAATATCGTAGTCCAATTCTGAACGATTAGAATTTATTTTTGAATAATAATTTTCAATTTGTTCGATACCTTTTGTAATTTTAGATAGTGGGTTGGTAGAAAATTTCCACTTTTTAATTCTCTCCAAAAATTCTGATTGTTTTGAAAATATCATAGGCTCAATAGCGCCAAAACCATAAGCAAAATATTTGAGTGGTATCTTTGAAGTCTCTTTAGGATCTTTTTGTCTTAAAGTTCCACTAGCTGCATTTCTTGGATTTGCAAATTTATCACTGATCTTAAGAAAATCTTTTTTACTAATATAAATTTCACATCTAATTTCTAAAAGTTTTGGAATATTTTTAGCAATAATTTTTTTTGGAATTGAGGATATTGTTATTAAATTTTCTAAAATATCCTCTCCCATTGATCCGTCGCCTCTTGATAAACCCTTAGTTAAGATCCCATTTTCGTAAATTAAAGATGCAGAAATACCATCAATTTTAGGCTCAGAAAATAATTCAATTTTTAAATTTGAATAATTGAGAAAATTACTTACTTTTTTTAAAAAGTCACTCATATCATCTGTGTTGAATGCATTAGATAAAGATAACATAGGAAGTAAATGCTTAACCTTTGCAAATTTTTTACTGGGGGTAGCTCCAATTATATTTTTAACTGAACCTAATTTTTTTAAGAATTGGTATTTATTCTCAAGATTTATAAGATCTTTTTTAAATTTATCAAATTCTGCATCTGAAATTTCAGGAGTATTATCAATATAGTAAAGTTGATTATATTTTTTAAATTTTTTTACCTTTTCTTTATATTGATTTTCAATTTTTGACTTATCATTCATTTTATTATTTGATCATTTTCATTATTTTTTTAAAAAAACTTTTTTCCTTCTTTTTGGTATTAATTTTTTTAAGTTCATAATCTTTATTTAAAATTTTGTAAGATTGTTGAAACCACTCACTAGAGTTATAATTGTAACCTAAAATATTAGCGTATTTTTTTGCCTCTTCCTCTAAACCCAGGTGATAATGTACTTCTACTAAACGGTGTAATGCTTCTTCAATAAAAATGGTTTCATCATATTTTTCAACGACTAGTTTCAATCTTTTTATAGCTGGAACCCATTTTTGAGTTTCTATATAATATTTAGCAATATACATTTCCTTAGCTGCAAGTTGATTTTTTATAAGATCCTTTTTAAATTTTAAATCAATTGCATAGTTTGAATTAGGATATTTTTTAAGAAAAAAATCTATTCTGTTGTTTGCATCGATTAAAGGTTTAAGGTCTTTTTTTTCATCGCTTATTTGCTCATAAGAGATAATTGCCAAAAGATAGTGAGCGTATATTACATTTTTATTTGCAGGATATGTTTGTAAGTATCTTTCTAGATTTTCTGTTGCTTCATTGTAAAAATTTATCCCGTAAAGTGAGAAGCTAGACATTATAGCTGACTTTGCTGCAAATTCAACTTCTTGAAAATTTAATTCTGCCTCGGAAAATTTTTTGTTAGCGAAGAAAAAATCATTCCTTTCGAAAGCTTCTAAGCCCTCTTTATATAAAACATAAGGGTTTACTTTATTTGAGGGGATATAATTACCTTCATTTTTTGAGCAAGATGATAATGCTGTAATAAAAATTAATATAAAAAATGCTCTTAGATACATAATTTTAACTAATAGCAGATTAAAATTAAAAATATAAGGTAAAATTAAAGATTATGCGTTTACAGCAATTTTTATCGACTCTTGCGAGTTATGTTTTTTGGATATTATAATATTAGTAGGTTCTAAAATTGAAAAAGATGATTTTGAACTAAATAGTTTTTTCAAAAACATATTAGTTAATTCATGTCCACCTTGATAACAATTTACTTTACCTAAAATTCTGTATCCCGATAAAATGAAATCTCCTGCTAAATCTAAAATTTTATGATTTACAAATTCTTTTTTATTTCTTAAACCTGCTTCATTTAAAATTTTATCATTTTTTACAACTAATGCGTTTTGCAATGAACCTCCCTGGGCTAAACCAATTTTTTTTATATTTTCAATATCTTCAAACAAGCAAAAAGTTCTAGATTGGAGAACTTCATCTAAGTTGTCTTTTTGAAAATTAATTGTATTTTTTTGTTTTCCGATAATTTTATTTTTATAATTCAATTGGAAACTTACCTCTAAATCTGAGTCTTTAGGCTCTATAGAAAATTTTCTTCCTCCATCTATTAGTTCCACCCTTTTAATTACCCTAAGATATTTTCTTTTTTCTTTTTGCTTAAGAATTTTTGTTTTTCTCAAAACTTCTGCAAAGTCCTTTGCTGATCCATCCATAATTGGAATTTCTTTATTGGTTACCTCTATTAATGCGTTGTCAATTCCAAAAGCGTATAGAGCCGCAAGTAAATGCTCTACAGTTGAAACTTTCACACCGTATGTATTTTGTAAAGTTGTACATAATTTGGCTGATGAAACATTCTTATAGTTAGCCTTGATTAAATTATTATTTTTTATATCAACTCTTTTAAAAACTATTCCGTGGTTCTCTTCAGCTGGAAGAATCGTAATCTGCGATTTTAAACCCGTATGTAATCCTATACCTTTTAAGCTTACTGGACTTGATATTGTATGTTGATAAATATTTAACATCGAAATTGTTATACATAATTGATCTTTTTAGATTAAAACAACTAATGTTTCTAAAAATAACAATTTTTATTTAAAAATAAGATCAAAGAGTCTTGATATAATTGATTTTTTTTCCTGTATTACTGGCAATGCCTCTTTACTCCACCCAAAATGAACAATATTAAAAGCATTTTTGTAAAAATTATTATGAGAATTTTCCTCAATAAACTTAACATTATTTGAATTAAGATTTGAGAAAGCAATTTTATATCTAGCTTTAAAGTTATGAAAAGATCTTACATTGTCAATTTGAAGAAAAATTGAAATATTTTTTTTTATAAAATTTTTCACATTGATATTTTTTAAGATTACTAACTCTGCTAATTCTTGAATTCTTGAGTCTGCAATTTCTAAAATAAGTTTTTTTTTAATTTTTCTATAATTTTGATCAATAAAATATTTCTTTTCAATTAATTCATCCAGAGATTTTTCATTAGAAAAATCTAATTCAGATAAAATTTTATCTAATGTTTCATTCTTCAATGAAGTCACTTTAGAAATATCATTATATACAAGATGTGAGCCGAATTCAAAATCTTGTATAAATTTTAAAGTTGAGTTTTCAAAATATAATAAATGAATTCTATTTTTTGATATTTGAATTTCAAAAAAAGTTTGTAATTCAAGATTTTCTTTAATTAAGCTTACCCCTCTCAGAAAATCTTTTGAAATTATTCTTTTTATTCTTAAATTACAGCTTTTAAAAATATTATTAATATTTTTATAATCGTTATTATCAATTAAAAAAAAAGATAACTCATGTGAATAGAATTCTCCGAAAAGGCCAATCGGTAAATTTTCTATTCTTTTATTGTCTAAAAAATAATTTGAATTAAAGATATGAATTACAGTTTTTTGTTTTTCATGCTCGTTAATTTTAGATTTTAATGAACTTAAAATATAAGAGAGATTTTCTTTTACTAGTTGTGAGCCATTGAGTCTTTTATAGCCTACTAAGTTAATAAGATTACAATCTAAATTATCTAATATAAGTATAGCCTTATTAAAGATAAAATCTAATTTTTGCTCAATTGCATAGATATTATTTTTTAAAACTTTATTAACTAAATTATGGTCAGTGATTTTTTTTTTTTCAATACCTTCAATAGGTATTTTTTTTTGGTAAAATATATTAAATTTTTCATTTTTATCATAGCCGGAAACTGTGAAAATATATTCTGAATGATTTATTTCAACAAATAATGATGGTTTATTTATTTGCATTAGCTATTTTAAAATAAGTTGATCATAAATTCTATAATCAAAAGTTTTATATTTCCTAAAATTATCTTTTTGTCTGATATCCATAAAATTTATTAAGCTAATTTCATATTTTTCAATAGGTAGTTTTATAGTTTGATTTTTTTTATTTACTAAATCCCACCTGTTTGATTCAAAGAAATAAAAAGTTTTTACAGTATTTATTGGAAAATTAATTTTTTTTAAAACTTCATGAAAGATTTTAAAATTTTCTTTATTACCAAAAATTGTAGGTAAATTTTGTAGATCTTCATGTGGAATAAAATTAATTATATTATCTTTATCGGTATAATAGTGTTTATTTCTTTTATTTTGTAAGATAGCTATGGGCCTTCTCTCAAAGATTTTAATTTTCAATGAATGTGGGTATTTTTTCTTAATTTCAAAACTTTCAATAAAATCAATATTATTTAGTTCCTTTTCTATTTTTTCACTATTAAGGAAAAAAAGATTTGTGTCATATAAGAAAACTAATTTTTTTTTTATTTCTTTTTCACTCAATAAAAAATTGTTAAATATTTCAATTTTTTTGATATTATAATTAAAAAAGTGATTTGTTTTTTCTTGGTAACTAAATGTAGTTAATAATACGACTAAAAATAAAGCTAATAATAATCTATTTTTCATTTATTGATGCTTGCATCTAACAGTATTTTTTCCACTAAGTTTGGGAAACTAATTCCATGATAATTCGCTATCTCCGGAACTAATGATAAATTTGTCATTCCAGGTTGGGTATTTATTTCAAGTAAATAAAACTTATTGTTATAAAATTTGAAATCTGATCTAGTAACGCCCTTGCAGCCTAATGCAAAATGTGCGCACTTAGCAATTTTTAAAACTTCTCTGTATTTGTTTTTTTTTAATCTTGCAGGCATAATATGTTTTGTTTTTGCAGATTTCATATACTTTGCCTTATAATCGTAAAACAACCTTTTAGGAATTAATTCAATCGCTCCCAAAGTTTTTCCGTTAATGACAGCTACTTGGATTTCTTGGCCACCAATATACTCTTCAAAAATCAAATGATCATATTTTTTGAAATTTAATTTTGCAACACTATTTAGTTTTGTAATATTCTTTTCTATACATACACCTAAACTCGAACCCTCATTTATAGGTTTAATAACAATAGGTAATTTAATTTTATTTTTTTTAATGTTCTGTATAAGAGTTCTACTACTGAATTCTTTTCTATTTAAAGCAAAGTATTTGGGTGTTAATATTTTATTTTTAATAAATATCTTTTTTGAAATAATTTTATTCATAGCATTATGAGAGCTTATTACTCCTGAATGAGTAAAAGGTATTTTCAAATATTCAAAATAAGATTGAGCTACTCCATCTTCACCATCTTTTCCATGTAAAGCATTGAAGATTACATCAACTTTATTCTTATTTATTAAATTAAAATTTCTAAACTTTGGATCAAAGGAGGAAACAACATATTTTTTTGTTTTGAGAGCACGTATACAGGCTTTTCCGCTATCGAGACTAACTGCTCTTTCTCCTGATGTGCCTCCTAGTACTACCAAAACTCTTTTAAATTTTCTTTTAGTCACCAATAATTTTTATCTCTAATTCAAGATTAACACCAGTTTTATCGGCAACTTGATTTTTAACTCTATTTATTAATTTCTCTATATCAGACGATTTAGCTCGCCCATTGTTAACAAAAAAATTACAATGTTTAGCCGATATCGTTGCATCCCCTTCTTTAAAATTTTCACAACCAGTTTCTTTAATTAATTGCCATGCTTTTTTTTCATTATTTACATTTTTAAAAGTGCTTCCACATGTTTTTATTTGATTAGGTTGAGACAGTTTTTTTCTATCTAACATATTATTTTGTTTTTCTTCTATAACTTTTTTTTCAACTCTCTTCCCTTTTAGTTTTGCTGAAATGATGATAAATCTTTCCGATAGATTCGTTCTTCTATAAAAAAATTTTATTTTGTCGGAAGTAATTTCCTTTTCCTCTCCTGTTGTCTTATCAATTACATTTATAGAATTTAAAATTTTAGAAATATCATGGCCATAACAACCGCTGTTCATTATAACAGCTCCACCTATTGTGCCTGGAATACATGAGAGAAACTCAAGTCCACCAATTGAGTGTTCTTTGGCAAATGAGGCTACTTTACGGTCTAAAGCACTTGATCCGGCCTCAATAAGATTTTCATCAATCATTTTAATTGCTGAAAAATTAGATCCAAGTTTTATAACAACGCCCTTAATACCATTGTCCCTGATAAGAGTATTTGAACCTGCACCTAAAATAGTTATTTCAAGTGGATTTTTTTTATTATCATTTAAAAATTCAATTAGTTGGTGCTTATCTTTAGGTTTGAAAAAATATTCTGCAGGGCCTCCAAGATTAAACCAACTGTAATTAGATAATTTAATCCCCATTAAAAGATATTTTGTAAATTTATTTGTTAAGTCGTTATTCAAGCTCATAAATAAAACATTAGTTCTCTCATCCATTTCGATATTGATCCAGCTCCCATCCCTATTATTAACTCGTCGCTTACCAGAGTTTTTTGAAGATATCTTCTTAGATCAAACTGATTTCTTACTAATATGACTTGTGTATTAGACATTTTTGAAATTAATTTAGCAAAATTTATTAAATTAAATTTAGGTTTTTTCTTTTCTCCTGCAGCGTATAATGGACAAAGAAGTACAATATCAGATTTGCTAAAAGATTTTGCAAATTTTTTTTCTAAACTTAGAACTCTTGAATAACGATGAGGCTCAAATACAGAGATGATTTTTCTTTTACTATAAACATTTTTTACACCTTCTAAAATTGATTTAATTTCAGTGGGATGATGAGCATAATCATCATAGAAATCATTTCGATTTTTTGAAAATATTTTTGTCATCCTTCTCTGAACCCCAGTAAATTTTTTTAAAGATTTTTTAATCGTATTTTGACTTACTCCTAAATTCAAACATAAAGTAACTGCAGCAGCTGCATTTAAAACATTATGTTTTCCTAGCAACCTAACATTAATATCATTTATCTTTATCTTTTTTAAATTATTATCAGTGTACGCTAAATCAAAAATTGAGAAATTTATTTTATATCTAATATTAGAAATTTGATAATTAGCGGTTTTACTTTCACCATAGGTGAGAACATTTTTGGTTTTAAATCTGTTAAATATTTTTTTTATATTTTTATTGTCGATACATACTATAGATTTGCCAGTTGGTGGTGTTTTGTCAATAAATTCTAAAAAAGACTCTTCTAAATTTTTATAACTTTTGTAATAATCAAGATGTTCATAATCTATATTTGTTACTATGGAGTAATTAATTGGCAACTTTAAAAAGCTTCCGTCTGACTCATCTGCCTCTAATATCGCCCAATCACCTTTTCCAAGCTTTGCATTGCTTTTAAAAGAATTAATTACTCCTCCATTAATTATCGTTGGATCAAGTCTTTGATCAGATAAAATTTTTCCAACCAATGAAGTTGTTGTTGTTTTGCCGTGGGATCCAGTTATTATAATATTCTTTTTAAGGGAAACTGCATCAGCTAACACATCAGCTCTTAAATAAACAGGTATTTTTTTTTTCCTAGCATACTTAATTTCACTATTATTATTTTTGATCGCAGAAGATCTAACTAATATAGTTGCTTTTCTTACATTTTTTTTTGTGTGCCCAATGAAAACCTTAATACCTTTTTTTGAGCAATTGATTGTGTTTTTGTTTTTATTTTTATCACTACCTTGTATTTTAAAACCCATATTTTTCATTATTTGTGCAAGACCACTCATGCCTATTCCTCCAATACCTACAAAATGAATAATTTCTTTCTGACCTAAATTAATTTTTTTCATAAAATATCTCTTTTAAAACTTTATTAATATTGTCATAGACATTTTTGTCAGAATATTGTCTTTGATTACTCTTAATGGAAGCTATTAAGTTTCTATTGTATATTTCACTAATTAAATTAAATAGACTCGTTTTTAAATCTTTTTCTTCAATTAAAAATCCAAATTTTTTTTTTTCGTAAAAAATCGCATTTTTTAGTTGATGGTTGTCTGTGGACGAGGGAAGTGGGACTGAAATAAATGGAATATTAGCATTAGTGAGTTCTGCTAACATTGATGAACCTGCTCTTGTAATAGCTAAATTCGTTTCAACAAAATATTCTTTAAGATTGTGACTAAAATTAAAAGCTTTGAATTCGACTTTGGCATTTTTATAAAATGAGATTAATTCATTATTCTGCTCTGGCAAACAATGCTGATAAACTTTAATTGGTATACCAGCGTTTTGACAATTTTGAAAAATGCCAGGTAAGACTTCCGCAAATATTTTAGCTGCTTGACTCCCTCCGAGAACAAGAATGTTTAATTTTTGATTTATTTTTTCTGTTTTAAACTCTTTGGGAATATTAATAATTTCTTTATTAATTATGTTTCCACTTACAACAATCTTGTTTTTAAATTTAAAAGGTATACCTTCTAACTCTCGATAAGAAACTAATATTTTTTCTGATAAAGAAAGCAGATACTTATTTGCCTTACCTAGGATTAGGTTATTTTCATAAATTATAAATCTTATTCTTAAAATATAAGCAGCAACACAAATAGGAAAAGAAGCATAACCTCCCATCCCAAATATAATTGAAGGTCTATTTATTGATAAAAAAATTAATGATCTAAGGATTGAATAAATAATTATCATAGTTGAGAAGAAAAAGCTGAAAAGGTTTTTTTTCAAAAATGGTGATGATGGTATTTTTGTAATATTCAAATCTTTAAAATTTTTTAAATATTTATAACCCCTCTTGTCTGTTACTAGTTGAATCTCATAGTTTCTCTCTAGTAAATTTTTTGCTAGATGACATCCTGGAAATACATGTCCTCCTGTTCCTCCAACTGCTATTAATGCTTTTATTTTTTTAGTCATAAAGATAAGTTTTGTTTTTAGTATAATTTAGAATTACTCCAGCTAATACAGCGCTACCAATTAATGACGATCCTCCATAACTTAGAAATGGCAAAGTCATACCAGTGGTTGGAATTAAACTTGTATTTACTCCTACATGAATAAATGTCTGAAAAATAAGAAGTGTTGCTAATCCACATAAAGAAATTTTAATAAATTTCTCCTCTTGATTTACACAATTTTTTATTATTCTGAATGAAATGTACAAAAATATAAATATAATTATAATAGAAACAAGTGCGCCATACTCCTCAGAAATAATAGCAATAATATAATCTGTGTGTGCCTCTGGCACGCTATCTTTTAAAATTCCTTCACCCATGCCTTGTCCTTTTAATCCTCCAACTTTTATCGCATCCAAGGCAATTGAAGATTGAAATTTATCTCCTTTACTAGGATCAATAAATGAAATTAAACGATTAATTATATAACCAAATTTATCAGGTAATAATAACAAAAGTGAGGTAAATGAAATTATAAAAATTGAGGAAAAAATAAATAAATAAATTAAACTTACACCTGAAACAAAAACTGTCGCGATCCAACTTCCAGTTATCAAAATTGATTGCCCAAAATCTGGTTGTCTAACAAGAAAAATTATAATTATTGATAAAAGAAAAAAACTTAAAAGATATTTAATTTTTGAATTTTGAAAACTTTCTAAAGTTAAAATTTTGACTGTAATTAAAATAAAAAAAGGCTTTAAGACTTCAATAGGTTGAAGTCTGAAAAAATAAAAATCTAACCATCTTTTAGCTCCTTTTACCTCAACGCCTACCATTGGGACTAAAGCTAAAAAGATTAGAGATATTAAAAATAACGGAATAATAAATTTTTTAAAATCATCTGTCTCAATAAACGAGATAAAAATCATAATGATTATTGAAAAAAAAGTAAAAAATAGATGTTTTGAGAAAAAAAAATAGTAATCTTTGTTCAATCTTTCGCCGGCAAGAGATGATGTAGACGAAAATGAAAAAAATAAACCAAGAAAAAATAAAATAATAAAACAAATAAAAATCTTTTTATCAATATTCCTCCAATAATTTATAAGCTTTAATTTGAAAAAGTTATCCTGCATAAAGTTTACTTAATCTTTTAAATTCTTCTCCTCTCTTTTCAAAATTTTGAAATTGATCAAATGAGGCAGATGCTGGACTAAATAAAATATAACTTTTTTTTTGGTTGAATAATTTTAAATCGCTCAAGGCTAATTTTATAGAATTTTTAAGATTTTTTGCGATTGTGAAGTCAATTTGATTTTTAATTTGTTTTTTGAAAAAGTTTATATTTTTTCCAATAATATAACATTTGATAATATTTTTTTTTAGATCTTTCAGGATAATCTTATCATCTTTTTTTGGCAACCCTCCAAGAATCCAAAAAATATTTTTTGTATTTTTTAATGCAAATTTTGTTGCTTGAAAGGAAGTGGCTTTTGAGTCATTAATAAATGTAAAATTGTCTTTTTTTAAGAAAGATTCATATCTATGAGGTAATCCTTTAAATGAACTTAATGATGAAATAAAAGATTTTTGGCTGATTTTTAAAATTTTAGATAATTCGTATACATTAGACATATTTTCATCATTTATATTAGAAGTAAGATAAGAGTTTTTTATTCTAAGCTTAATCTTATTATACTCATTTTGTTTAGGAACAATTAATTTTCCAAGAAATTTTTTTTTCTTAAAATGCATTTTAAATTTTGAGTTAACTATCGAGTGATGACTTCTTTTCTGATTTTCAAAAATCTTTAATTTAGAATTAATATAATTTTCCATATTTCCATGCCAGTCAAGATGGTCGTTTGTTATATTTAACAAAATTGCAAAGTCGGGTGTTATAAATCTTGAATAAGCTAGTTGAAAAGAAGATGCTTCAATGATAATAAAATTTCCCTTTTTAATTTTTAAATTTAATATAGGTGTTCCAATATTTCCACCCAATGATGTATTAAAGTTATTTTTTTTAAGAATATGATTTATTATTTTACATGTAGTCGATTTACCGTTTGTGCCAGTTACTACAATGCTTTTAAAAGTTTTCTTAAGTAAAAATATTAAGTCTAAATCTGTAACAATTTTTTTTTTGTATTTTAATATTTTATCTTTATGCTTAGATTTCTTTAAATTTATTCCAGGACTTAAAACTATATAATTCACCTCTTTTAATGCAGTTTTTAATTTTTTTGGCCTTTTTTTTTTAAAAAGACTTTTATTTTTATCGTCCCATACCTGATAATCTTTAATTTTGTTTTTATCAAAAAAGTTAATTACTGATTTTCCTGTTAAACCTAGTCCGTAAACTAGGAAAGATAATTTTCTTAAATTATTAATAGACACAGTTTATTACCTTAGTTTTAGTGTTGCTAAACCTACTAAAGCTAAAATGATAGCTATAATCCAAAATCGAATTACGATTGTAGACTCTGCCCAGCCTTTTTTTTCAAAATGATGATGAATAGGGGCCATTTTAAAAATTCTTCTACCTGTTAACTTAAAGGATATCACCTGGATTATTACTGATACTGTTTCTAAAACAAATAATCCGCCAATAATCGCTAGAACTATTTCATGCTTTACTATAATTGCAATCGCAGCAAGTGATCCGCCCAATGAAAGTGAACCGGTATCTCCCATAAAAATTTTTGCCGGTGGAGCATTGTACCATAAAAAACCAAGACATGCGCCAACAATAGATCCACAAAAAATTGATAATTCGCCTACATCTGGAATATATTGAATTTGAAGGTACTCAGAAAAAATTGTGTTTCCTACAACATATGAAATAAGTGTAAAAGACAGCGCTACTAACATTACAGGAACAGTTGCCAAACCATCTAATCCATCGGTTAAATTAACTGCGTTTGATGCTCCAATTATTACAAATAATCCAAAAGGAATAAAAAATAGCCCCATGTGTAAAATCAAATTTTTAAAAAAAGGGAAATATAATTCATATAAGTAATCATGGTTTGAATACTTAATTAATATAAATAAAGCTACTGCACTTATAATTAGTTGACCTGTAAATTTATATCTAGATTTAAGTCCGCTTGAATTTTTAAATTTAATTTTCAAAATATCATCTAAAAGACCTAAAGCACCTAGACTGATAGATACAAATATCAAAGTCCACACATAAATATTAGTTAAATCTGCCCAAAGTAATGTACTTGAAATTATTCCAATTATAATAATTACCCCTCCCATAGTTGGGGTCCCAGATTTTTTTACTATATGATCAATTGGTCCGTCTTGACGTATAGGACCTGTAATCATTTTTTCGGAAAAAATTTTAATTAAAGGACTTCCTATAATGAAAACAACTATTAGAGATGTCATTACTGCTAAACCAGTTCTAAATGTTAAGTATTTAAATACATTAAAAAAAGAATATTGTTCTATAAGAGAAGTTAAAAAGTGAAAAAGCATTAATGCCCCCTGATAATTTTTTTGCTCAAATTGTTTAGACCAGTAGCGTTAGATCCTTTAATCATTAAATGATCATTATTAGCTATAATAGTATTTAAAATAAAATCTACATCTTCTTCGTGTTGGAAGATGTTTCCACGCTTGTTTTTTTTGATATTCTTATAAGTAATGAGAGTTTTGTTGCCTTTAATAAACACTTTATCTAAGTCTGAATTGTTAATAACTTTTGACAACTCTTTATGTAACGTGTTTGATTTTTCGCCTAATTCTAGCATATCTCCAAGCAACAAATATTTTTTAAAATTATTTTTTCTGATCAAATTAAAATTTTGGATAGCGTTTTTAACCGAAAGCGGATTAGCATTATAACTTTCGTCAATCAATTTAAAGTTCTTATTATATCGTTTAACATTATATATCTTGCCTCTACCTTCTGAGGGTTTATGTTTTTTGAAAGTTTTTATACATTTATTTAAATCAAGCTTAAGTTGTTTTAATAACGCTAAAGAAGAAAGGATATTATAGATATTTATATTTCTTACCTCTAGCTTTAAAATTTCATCCTTAATTTTAATAACTAACTTAGTTTTATTTTTTTGTTTGTTAAACTCTAATGGAAAAACATCAGATTTATTTCTCATACCAAAAGATAATACTTTGATGCTTTTGCTCTTTGCTTTTTTTTGGAAATAGTGAAAATATTTATCATCACTATTTAAGATTACTGTTCCTCCTTTAGAAATATTATTTATTATTTCCCCTTTCGCATCAGCTATACCTTTTAAGTTTTTAAAATTTTCAATATGCGCCTCACCAACATTAGTTATAATTCCAATGTGAGGTTTTATTAGTTTAGTTAATCTATTAATTTCTCCAGTTTTACTCATACCTACCTCGAACACTCCGTATTTGTGTCTTGAGTGTAACTTAGATAAACTTAGAGGAACTCCTAAGTGGTTATTGTAAGATTTAGGAGAAGTTAAAGTTTCTCCAAAATTTTGTAATAAATTTCCCAATAAATCCTTTAAAGATGTTTTGCCTGCACTACCTGTGATAGCAAAGATTTTCGCATTCGTATATTTTCTTTTTTTAATTGCAAAATTATTTAGAAATTCCACTTCATTTTTTACTTTTATAGTTTTATTTTTATATTTTTTGAAAATTTTAGATGAAACTATATATTTAGCTCCTTTTTTTAATGCTTTTTGAATAAACTTTGCTCCGTTATTTTTTTTACCCTGTAGTGTTAAAAAGAGATTATCATTTTTTATTGAGCGTGAGTCTATTGATAAACCATGGAAGTTTTTAATCTTTACTCTTTTTTTTAAATCGTGAATAATTTTTTTGTTTTCGAAAAAGTTTATCTGATTAATAGATATCTTTTTTTTCCTCAGGCTCAATTTATTTATTATGTTTTTATCTGAAAATTTTATAATTTTATTCTTGTAAATTTGATGGGTTTCATGCCCTTTGCCAGCTATCAATATTACTTCATTCAGATTAGCATTTGATATTGCAACTCTAATAGCTTTAGCTCTATTACCAATATTGAAACAATTTTGAATTTTAATATATTTTTGAATTTCTTTTCTTATTTTTTCTGGTTTTTCACTTCGAGGATTATCATCTGTTATATAAATTTTTTTACAATTTAAACTTGCTATTTTTGCCATCAAAGGTCTTTTCTTTAAGTCTCTATCTCCTCCACATCCGAATACTAGTGAAATTTCTTCCCCATGTTTTTTTTTTAGAATATTTATAGACTTTAGTAATGCATCTGGTGTGTGTGCATAATCAACATATACTTTAATATTATTTTTAAACTTTCTTACTAATTCCAATCTACCGTCAACATCTTGAATCTTATTCAAAGAGTAAAATATTTTTTTTTCTTTAATTTGACAGACTTTAGCTGCCGCTATAGCCATACTTAAGTTATTCAATTGATACCCCTCAAATTTTTTTGGCCTTTTTTTTTCTAATTTTGTTTTTATTGAGCTAACATCAATTAATTTTAATCTCCTTGTTTGCGAAATTTTTTTTAAAATTTTAAATTGTTTCAAAAATTTGTAAGAAATTAAAATTTTATTTTTTTGTAAAAGCTTTTTAAATAAATGTAATTTAGCACTTAAGTAGGATTTCATTGAGCCGTGATAATCTAAGTGATCTTGGCTAAAATTTGTGAAAATTCCAGCTTTAAAATTTAGATGCTCAACTCTCTTTTGAATTAAACCGTGACTTGATGTTTCTATAATGACATTATCTATTCCAAATTTTTTTATTTTCTCAAGATTTTGATGAAGTGTTATTGTGTCTGGAGAAGTTAAATCTGTTTTAATTATTTTATTATTATATTTTATTCCCAATGTTCCTATTGAGGCTACAGGTTTACCATTAAGTTGAAGAATTTGAAAAAATAAATCTGCAACAGAAGTCTTCCCATTTGTTCCTGTAACAGCAATTATATTTTTTGGTTTAAGATTATAAAATTTCGAAGCGACTTCACTTAATAAATATCTTATATTTTGAGTTTTGATAATTAGTAAATTTTTGTTTTTATATTTACAATTTTTTGAACAAACTATTACTTTGGCACCATATTTAATTGCTTCTTGAATATGATTTTCACCATTAAACTTTTGACCTTTAATGGCAAAAAAAATGTATCCATTCTTAATTTTTTTACTATTTGTAGAAATGCCTAATACTTTTATTTTTTCTTTAATGTTTGAGAATTCTTTACTTAGTTTTTTCAGCAACATATTGATGATTAAAATCTTTATTATTTATGGCTAAAATTGGTCCAATTTTTTTTATTATTTTGCCAGCAACGTAGACTGAGTTCCACCCAGCCTCATTTCTAAAAGCTTTTATTTGCTTTCCCTTATAGTTATAAATCAAATTTTTTGCTACTTTAGGACTTTCAAGCATTACCATTAAAGCGTATTTAGGCTTTTGATATGGAAAAATAGATATAAAAGTATTTAAATTTTTATTTTTATCTTTATAATTCTGAGAAGTACCTGTCTTTCCCCCAACGTAAAAACCGTTTATATCTGCTAGATGGGCGGTACCTTCATCATCCGTGACAACTTTTCTCAAAATGTGATTAATTTCATTACTAGTTTTACTTTTAATCAATCTTTTATTTTTTTTTTTATAATTTTCTTTCAACAAATTAGGCTTTACCACATTTCCCCCGTTAGCAATCATGGCATATGTAGCTGTTGCTTGTAAGGGGGTTGTTGTAATTCCGTGGCCATAAGAAATTGTTTCCAATTTACATTTGTTCCAATTAAACTTTATTGGGTTTCCCACCTCCTCTAATTGAATATCAGGTTTTGTAAGTAAATTGGTGTCATAAATGAATTTTTTGAATTTCTCTTCCCCAATTTCTCTAGCAATTAACAATGTTCCAACATTTGATGATCTTATCAATATATCCTCAACAGAGAGACTTGTTGGAAACTTTTTAATATCTGAAATATTATATTTTGAGCATTTTACAGACCTTGGAATATTTTCTATAATAGTTTTTGGCTTCACTAAGTCATTTTCTAAAGCTATTGCTATTGTAAAAGTTTTAAAAATTGAACCTAATTCATAAACTCCTTTAGTAATTTTGTTTATATATTTTTTATCTTTAATACTAGATCTTAAATTTATATCGAAGTCAGGTAGAGAGACTAAAGATAAAATTTCTCCATTATTTACATCCATAAGTACGGCACCTCCTCCTGAGGCTTCAAAGGTTTTTAGTGCTCTTTTTAGTTCAGTGTTTATTAAATGTTGTATATTCGTGTCTAACGTCAATTCTAAAGGTTGATTAATTAATCTATTATTCTTCAACTCTTTATCAAAAAATTTTTCTATGCCTGAAATTCCATAATTGTCATAATCAACTTGACCTATTACATGACTAAATAAATTAGCATGTGTATAGATTCTTGATTGAAATGGTTCGAAAATTATACCCTTCTCACCAAGTTTCCATAATTTTTCTTTTTCATTCTGATCTAACCGTTTTTTCAAATAAAAATATTTACCCTTATCTAATTTTTTCTTTACGTTTTCTATTGGAAGATCCGGAAAATTTAATCTTACCTTTATTAAAAAATTTTCTTTATTTTTGATTTTTTTTGGATTTATGGCTGCATGAAAAGATTGAATGTTTCGTGAAATTAATTCGCCATTTCTATCTACAATATCTCTCCTAAGTAAAGTAAATTGTCTTGGTGTTTTTTCTTTACTAAAAATATCAATCTCATCTAAAGATACATTGATTATTCTGAAACTGAAAATTAATATTAAGGAGAGAAATAAAAAAAATAGTAAATATATTCTATCTTGGGAAAGATCATTCTTTTGTAAATATCTTTTCTTTTTATTTGTTTCTAAAAAATCTTCGAAAAAAAAACTAGATTGATTATTATTAATCTTAATGTTTTTATTTAATTTTTTTTTCATTATTGTGTTCCTGTGTAGCAAATTTATTTTGAAGGTCTAAAAAACTTTCAATACTTAAAAATATTTTTGAATATTCCATTGGATAGTATTCATATTTATCAATGTAATTTATTTTTTCTTCAACTTTCTGCGGTGAAGTTAAATAAAAAAAGTCTAACTGTGACTCATTTAAATCTTTTTCTTTGGTATAAATATTTTTGGAAATACTAAGGATTTTTTTTTCAATTTCTCTTGTTTGATTTTTTATAACTGAAGTAACAACTAATAATGATGAAAAAATAAGTATCGAGATCAGAATCTTAATTTTAAACATTTATCGCCTCCAAATCTAAATATTTTCTAAATTTTAAAAAAAATTCTTTAGGAAAAATAAATTTATTATTGTTTCTAATGGCAAATCTTAATTTTGCTGAACTCGAAGGATTATTTTTTTTTATTTCGTCAATAGATGGTTTTAAAACTTTTTTATTGTAATCATCAAATAAAATCAAATTTTTATCATTATCTTCTGGAAGGTAGCGAGAAGGTTTTGATTTATTTTCTGAAAAATTACTAAAAAAATATTTTATTATCTTATCTTCAATAGAATGAAAACTTACAACTAAAATCTTTCCTCCTGGTTTTAATAATTTTGTTGCATTTACAATTCCATTTACGAGTTCTGAAATTTCTTTATTAACAAATATTCTTAGGGCTTGAAAAGTTTTAGTGCTAGGGTTTATCTTTTTCGAAAAATTTTTTTTTTTACTTTTTTCAATTATTTTTACTAAATCATCAACTTTAGTTATTTTTTTTTTTGACCTAGCTTTTACGATGTTTCTAGCAATAATTGAAGCCTCTTTTTCCTCACCTAATATCTTAATTACTAATTTAAGTTCTTCCTGACTTAAATTATTAACTGCATCCTCAGCAGATAAATTTGAAAAGCCCATATTCATATCTAATTTTTCTTTAGATTTAAATGAAAATCCACGTTTAAGATTTTTAAGTTGAATAGACGAGAGACCTAAATCAAATATTATAACATCAACATTTTTTTTTATTATTTTGTCAATTTGACTAAATTTTAAATTATAGAATTCAAATCTTTTATTAAAATTTTTTTCTACTTCTTTTGCAAATGGGATGGAAGCGTTATCTCTATCAATACCAATAATTTTTACTTTTGGAAATTTAAGTAAAGCTTTTGTGTAACCTCCCCCTCCAAACGTGCAGTCAACAAATATTCCACCTTTATGAGGAGATGAAATTTTAATGATTTCACTCAGCATTACTGGAAAATGTGAAAATTCCAGCGATGGTGTTTGAGTTTTCATTTATTTTAAAAATAATCATTAAAATTTTTGTCTTCTTAAAAATGCAGGTATTTCAAAGTCCTCTTCCTCATTTGTATCTTGATCAAACAGCTTTTCAGGAGCAACATCACCAGAGGAATTACTAACTAAATTATCGCTTTGAGTTTTTTCCCCAGAAAAAAGCTTAGGAGTATATTCAAGATCTTTATCATTATATGCTTCTTTCTCTAGTAAATTATCTTCAATTTCCTGGTTACTTTCAATATAAGATGCGCTTTCAATAGAAACTCCAGTAGGAATTTCTGACCTAATATTTTCTTGACTTACGACTTCCTCATTTATTTGATTTTCCTCATTTTTTTCGAAAGTATCAATGAGAGAATTTTGCTCTCCACTACTTTTTATTTCATAACTTTCGTCAAGTTTTAAAGCAGTAGCTCCATCAATTGAATTAAAAATGTTTTTATCAGGATGATTATTATTAAATAAGCTATCAGTCTTACCTTTACTTATAGACCCGACATTATGAAATCCATTTGAACCTGACCCGCCATTGACTAGATTAAGATATGGTTTTTGGTCAGATCCATGCAGAGCAGTAGCAACTATTGATACTCTTATTTTACCATTCATATTTTCGTCTTTTATTGCGCCAAATATTAATTCTGCCTCAGGATCTACTTCTGCTCTAATTTTATTTACTGCCTGATCTACCTCAAATAATTTTATGTCACTTCCACCTGTAATATTAACAAGAAGTCCCTTTGCACCTTGTAATGTATACTCATCAATAAGAGGGTTATTCAAAGCTAACTCTGTTGCAACCATTGCTCTATTTTCTCCTTCTGCCTCCCCAGTTCCCATCATTGCTTTTCCACTTGAACTCATTACAGTTTCTACGTCAGCAAAATCTAAATTAATCATTCCCGGTCTAACCATGAGATCTGTAATACTTTGCACTCCTTGTTTAAGCACATCATTCGAAAGACTAAATGACTCTTCGAATCCTGTTAACTCATTAGCAATTTTGAAAAGGTTTTGATTAGGTACTACAATTGTAGTATCTAAATATTTTTTTAATTCTTCTAGACCTAAAGTTGCTCTTCTCATTCTTTTAGGTCCCTCATACGAAAAAGGTAAAGTTGTAACTCCTACTGTTAAAATATTCATTTCTCTTGCAGCTTTTGCAATTACGTGTGAGGCTCCTGTGCCAGTACCTCCACCCATTCCAGAGGCAATAAAAACCATATTGCTTCCTTGAATATAATTTACGATTTCGTTAATTGACTCATCTGCAGCAGCTTGACCAATATCATGCTTCGCGCCTGCACCTAAACCTTTAGTTAAATTCATTCCAATTTGAATTTTCGCATCAGCCTTGCTCATTTTTAAGTCCTGGGCATCAGTATTTACAGCGACAAATTCAACTCCCTCCATTCCGGACTCTATCATCGCATTAATGGCATTACCGCCTGCACCTCCAACTCCTATTACTAATATTCTTGGTTTAAGCTCTCTTAATTCACCTCCTCCGATATTTATGCTCATTGCTTCTCCTTCTGTTAATTTTCCCATTTTAAGTTAGATCTATTTTGAAAAGCTTTTTTTCTAGCGACAAATTTAAATTTTTCAAAATTTTTAGGTTCCCAGATTTGAAAAGTTTTACCTAACCCTACAAATAAAATGTTGTATTTTATTTTAGCATGATTTAATAACTTTTCTGGAATTGAAACTCTACCCTCAGTGTCAAAATGTAAATTTTCACTTTCAGATAAAACCGATGTAGCAAAAAAATCTCTTTTTTCTTCAAAAGGATTTAAAGAGTCGATTGAATTAGAGATTTTTTCAATTCTATCTTGAGAACACGCCTCTAATGCAAAATTGCTAAATGATGGGTAAGTTATAAAACCATTGTATCCCATTGAGTTTAAATAAGATCTAAAAGTGGCTGGCACTGACACCCGACCTTTCTTGTCTATTTTGTTTTCGTGGCTTGATAAAAACATACTTAAATATCACTCTTATTTTCAAACTAATTTCCAAATCACCTCCATGGTGGGATTATTTGGGATATTATGGGTTTTTTTGAAATAGTCAATATTAATGTATTTTAAGGTCAGTACAAAAGTAGAACGTAAATAATAGGAAAAGCCAGATAATCTATAAGCCGGGTTCTGTCATTGAAGAAGTTATTTCTCTAGGCCTAAATTCACACTTAAGCTCAAGCGGTTAACCCAGAGGACTAACTAAAGACTGTTTTTAGCTTATCAGCAATGTCCTCTCTATTTAACCTTGCTCCCAGTGGGGTTTGCCGT
>CEWK01021262.1_pt1 | contig 30122 bp, 29 predicted proteins | sample 531431 | NCBI WGS metagenome assembly CEWK01 (sample SAMEA2623059, study PRJEB7988) | marine metagenome | isolation source: saline water (ENVO:00002010), including
TTCTTCAACTCTTTGTTGATTCTGAGCATACTGTTGATTAGCAACTTGTGTACCTTCGTTGATATATGTATTGATATATTGATTAGTTACGTTACCTATCTGCATGTTAACTCCTAACTTATAAGTGCTTCAGTTGTAGGTGTAAAGTTTTTAGCATATAATGCCTGTCCTTTAACAATTCTAAGATTAGAAATATATCCGCTGTATTGATGTGAAATACCAGTATATTGCCATAGTCTTCCTATTGTAGTTACACCATTACCGCTGTAGATTGAATTAAAAGTTCCGTTACCTATGAAACTACCATTTTTAAATATTGCAATATCAGTACCATTTTTTACAAAAGCTACGTGCATCCACTCATTTAATTTATTAGTTACTGTTTTAGTAACAGTTGAATCACCACTACTACTACCATTTGTACTCCAGTAAGCTATTATATTTGATGCACTAATACTAAATCCCCACTCTCTTGTACTATTACCACCTTTAGTGACAAAATAATTATAATTGGTATTAAATGCAGTTGGATATAACCACGCTTCTACTGTATAATCACCACCGTAAATCTGATGTTCAGCAGAAGCCGCAATTTGAAAGTAATCACTATCACCATTGGGAAAATGAACTGAGTTCATTCCATACTTAGGAACAATTGTACCAGAAGCAGTAGAGCCTGCTGAAGTAATAGTATGTCCAGTAGCAGAACCTTCTGTAGTTTTTGTAGAATGATGACATGCAAGAAGTTTAGTATTTGATGCTGTAGCGGTAGGTGTCGTGCCGTCAGGTTTTATCATACCAGAATTAGTTTGAGTAAGTGTTACTTTTGATGAAATATAGGGATAACGAGATAAACCTTTACTCACTCTAAAATCGTGCATATAACCACCAAAACTCCAAGTTGTATTATTATTATATCTAGATCCTAATCTTAAAACTGTTGAAGTGAAACTTGCGGCTACAGTTGAAGATCCTTGAAATTCTCCATTTTTGTAAAGAGAATGAACACCACTTTGTCTCTGTAACATGACATGGCTCCATTCATCAGCTGGTACTCCTCCACTAAACGTAGCTATAGCCGCCGAGCTATTGGAAGGTCCTCCTGCTAAGTCCCTTGATACATTAATACCTGTAGCACCATTTGTTGTGATTGAGGACCAAAAACCTCCATAAGTAGAATCACCACCAGTAGGATATACCCATGCTTCATGTGTATGATCTTCAAGTCCAGATATAGGATTTGTAATATCGATATAATCACTACTACCATCAAAATATACAGTGTTTTCTGAAAAGTGTTGTTGTGTAGATGATGCGACAACGCTACCATTTATACCAAGACGATCTGTGCTTACTGACTGAGGTGGTAGATAGCTTTGAGATTTATCAAAGATTCTAAAATCTGTGAATGGTAAATGAAGAACAGTTCCTGATATAGTTCCAAGAGGTGCAGTTGGTGGAGTAAACTCACTTGTGTATACGGCAGTGCCTTTCACTAAACGAAGATCACTCCAGTAGGATCTTGCCTGTCCTGCACCACCACTGGCGGCATCTCTTCCTAAGCTTAAATTTGTTAGTGAAAAATTATATGTTTCTGCAACGCTATGTGTTTCTTCTCCATTTAAGTACATTTTTAGAGTACCACTATTTCTAACCCATGCGAGATGATTCCATGAAAACAGTTTTACAGTTTGCGATCCGCTTGATGTAGTAGTTCCTGTTCCTGGACGATAATAAGCTAGTTTGTTAGGATTTAAATAAGCAACAAATCTACCAGCTTGACTACCTGAAACTCCTGGAGTAATAGTATCCAAAATCATTTGATGAACTGATAAGTTTTCTGGATAAACCCATACTTCTAAAGTAAAGTCTCCTGTTCCCATAGCAAAATCTGAAGAAGATGTTGCTCCAAAATAATCATTACCTCCTTGAGGACGTAGACGAGCAGATCCACCACCTGTTGCAGTTGTATATGCATTTTCTCTATCATAAGGAGAATATGCCGCCATAAAAACATCACCATTAGGTGTAATTGTGTGAATAGTATTGAAAGGACTAAGATTATTTACAGTCACACTGGTGTTTGTTGGATTTCCTACACCACCACTAACTTCATTTGTTAATCCATGATGTAATATTACTGTGTTTGTAATATTAGTCAATGGACTTGATGGTGTTGTAAAGTTTCCTGTATAAACCGCAGTGCCGTTTACAAATCTAAAGTTAGAAATATACCCGTTGAAACCACCACCACTTCCTTGGAATCTTTCAAATCCTATTTTGAAATCTCCAGTGCTATCACCTAGTGTTGTAGAAGCAGAAGATGTGTCAGTTTTAATTGCAGTTCCGTTTACATATAGTTTTATATCAGTACCAAATCTTCTTACAAGTGCTACGTGAGTCCACGTATTTGTTGGTATCTGACTACCACTACTAGTAAAGTTCCATTCTTGTCCAGCACCATTACTTAAAACATATTTAATGGTTGATGCACTAGTCATATGTAAAGAATGCCAAAAAGATCCGTTAGCACCTCTACTGAAAATACCAGCATTAGACATAGTTCCCGTAGAATATATCCAAGCTTCAATTGTCCAACTGTTTGTACCAAATTCTAAGGCAGACTCATCACCATAATTGAGAAGGTAATTATTACTATTTGTTCCAAAGTATAATGATTTTTGCGTTGCTGTAGTTGCAGGCTTATTATCACTAAGACTATTACCGCCTATCAATAGTTTTGTATTTGTTACATTTGTCAGTCTACTAGTTGGTGTTGTAAAGTTTCCTGTATAAACCGCAGTTCCTTTAACTACTCTTAAATCACTTATGTAACCTTCATAATATCTTGATAAAGTTCTCCAACTGCCTATATAGATTTCATGTGCATAATTTGCTAGTGAAGCTGGTTCACTTCTACTATCTCTTTCTATACCATCTGTAAACCATTTAACAGTTGTACCAGTTCTTACTAAAGCAATATGTTGCCATTTATTTTGTTGTATACCAGCATTAAATGTATATTGTGCTGAATCATACTCTATTGAAACTGATCCTGCTGAATATCCAGATATATTATGATCTAAAAAAATCATAAGTTCTGCTGTTGAACTATCTCTTTGAGTATACCACGCAGATTCAGAAGCATTTGTTTTATATATCCAAGATTCTATGGTAAAGTCACCATTGCCTGTAGTAAAATCAAAATCAGAACTATCAGGAATTGTCAGATAATCTCCATTACCATCAAAATATATTGAATACCCATTGTCACGATAAGGACTAAAAGCTACTTGTTCAATCGCTCCGTAGTCAAGAATAGTGTGATTGCTTGGAGACTTATCGTCCCAATTGTCATTATTTCCTGTGCCTGTAGCTTTTAATAATGTAACAGTTTCGGAAGTATTTGTACCGGAATAATAAGCAGTAGAGATTGTTATAGTTCCAGTGCCTGTATTGACACCATCTGTTACAGTTAATGTAACAGAAGCATCTCCACTATATTTCGTAGTACCATCGAATACTAATCTCACATGATTGTTGCTTGTTGTATGTGTTACAGCAACATTACCTGTAGTTGCAATACCAGAGTTAGCTATACTAACATTAGTTGGAGTGCCTTCTGGTTCTGTTACAGTGTATGTGAAATCTAAAGTAAGATTTGTAGCTGTAGGACTAGCAGTTGTTGATGATAAAGAAATAGATGGTGCAGTATTTACTAATGTTATCTTATACCAACCAGAACCATTTGACATATATAATGCACCAGTTGATGTCGTATATGCTAAACTACCAGCAGATGATATAGGATTAAATGGTAAGGCGGCAGGATTCGCATAAGTTGCAACAGCACTAGCACCTTGTACGCCAAGTCCCGGTTCAAGAATAGATGTATTTGCCTGTGAGTCTTTTACTATCAGATTGCCACTGTCTGCACCTAAAACAACTTTACTTGTACCTGTGCCTAGTGTGATACTATTTGCCGTATAAGATAGTTTTGTTACCATAATTATTCTCTTTTTTATCTATTTAGTTAACCCGCAAGTAGTGCAGATGGTGGTGTAAAATTTTCTGCGTACAATGCTTCTCCTTTTATTATTCTAAAATTAGATAGATAACCTTTAAACTGTCCAGCACCAGTATTTCTTCTACCAATATAATTAGTGTTAGAGTTATTCATATTTCTATTTATCGCTCCACCTCTCCACTGTAATTTACCATCTATGAAAATTCTTCTTGAAGTACCTCTACAAAATGCTACGTGATGCCAAACGCCATCGTCTATTCTACAATGAGAATAATAATGATTATCATTATTACTTACTTGTTCATTTATTTCTATTTGTCCTGGACGAGGACTAGAAGAACCATTATATCCTATTGACATTCTAATACCAGTATCGCCTTGTGCATTATACCAAATCCAAGCTCCAGATTGTCGTGTGTTAATCCAAAATTCCATTGTATAGTGTCCTGTGCCAAAATTCAAAGCATCGCTTGTTGGCACTGTAAAATAATCTCCACTACCATCAAAGTAAACAGATTTCATACCAGGAGCAGGACCCCAGTTGACACCAGTAGGTCCTCCGTGAGATGTTATTGTATGTCCAGATGTTGCATCTGTTGTGGTTGTAGTTGTAGTGAATGCAAGAAATTTTGTATTAGATGCCGAACTTACACTTACACCAGTTCTTTCTGAATTTGTAGTTGTTAAAGTATTTTTTATCGGTATGAATGGATATCTTGCTATAGACGAAACTCTAACATCTTGCGAGTTACCAGTAAACGCTTGATAACCTCCAGCTGGTCCTTGAGAACCTAGAAGTCTCAAAGCACTCCAAACATTACCATCAGCACTTGCACTTGCATAATTTGTAAGTGTGTTCATACTTGCTAATATAGTACCATTTGCAAATACTGATAATATACCGTTATCACTATCTTGAAAATTTCTGGGATTTCTCTGAAAAGCCAAATGATTCCAAGTATTTAAAAATGTTATTTCAGATGAAGTGTATGCTTTAGTTAAGCTAAGTGCTAAGTCCATATAGAAAGTTCTACTACTATCCGCATAATCCATTCGAGCATTAAGATTACCACCATAAGTACCTGAATCAGAGTCAAAAAATATACTTGCCTGTCCACTTTGAGTTAGTCGTACCCACATTTCAATTGTCCACGGTGAATTATATAACTCATGTAAGGGTGCATGTATATTAAGAAAACCAGTACTATAGTTAGTTTTTATTGTAGGTTTACCTGTATATTTTACTACATCTGTATCACCCTCTACATCCGAATTATTTGTTTTATAAAACTCTATCTGATCTGAACATTGTGCTAAATCTTCTATTCCCGTAGGAAAGTTTAAAAGTAATTTAGTATTTGATGCAGTTATAGCTGTATTGACATTTGTTGTTGATGAGTATGTACCACCAGTTTTTGTAAGAGGGCCAGTTGGTGGTGTGAATGCTCCAGTATAAACTGCTTCACCTCTTACAATTCTAACATCAGCTATATTACAATTAGCAACTGTACTATTTTGGGCTCTACCTATCCACACATCAGTACCAGAATTTGTTTGAGGTGTTCCAGAAACACTAGAACTTATATCTTGTACACCATTTAGATATATTTTTATATTACCGGAATTGTCTTTATGAAAAGCAACATGATACCATGTATTTTCATACATCAATGTGCTTCCAGTTAAAAGTTGGGCACTACCATTATAGTAATAAAAACTTAATTTACCACCTCCTGGTGAAGCCTCTGGATTAGCACCTAAACCCCAATAAAAAGTATTATTTGTACCTGTTGCATGAGAAAAAATATTTGGTGAATTATTAGGACTACCTTTTCTAAAGGCTCTTTGATATAACCAAAACTCTAGAGTATAATGATCACTTGAAGGATTCCAATCATACAGATCGGCAGAGCGAGGTAGCTTTAAGTAAGACGCTGAACGTGCATTTGTTAGAATAGCAGAGTTACCATGTTTACTTGCATTATAACCACCTTTATCAAAAGGTGTATGTCCTAAATATTTGTAACGTGAGCCATAGTTATGATCTCCGATAGTTATTGCGTGTCCTCTTGAACTGTAATCTTTTAACATATTATTTTTACAGATAAGAAGCATTGTATTTGCATCACTTTCATGAGGTGCATCAGGTAAATCGAAACCATATTCAGAAGTATATCTAGCTGTGTTTGATATTCTATAATCATATAAATGACAATCAGCCGCCTCACCAGTATCACCAATTCTTGGATTAGTGCTTGAAGAGCCTACTGTTCCTGATACTGTAGCTTTTGCCATATATCTTCCGTTTACATAATGACGTACAACATTACTACCATCTCTACTAAAAGCTATATGATTCCAGCGATTCCATTTTATCGGGTGTGTTTCTCCACTCTGATTACTACCAACAGAACCAAACATACCACTACTTGTTGCAACGTAACCATCATTGTTTATTTCCATATAAGCTGGTGATGTACTACTTCCATACGAAAACATATCATGCCAGCCTGATACTCCTGAACTACTTTGTTGTTCATCACCCCAAAACCAAAATTCTATTGTCCACTGTCCTGTAAATTCAAAATCAGAAGAGGCGGCAACATCGATATATCCACCACCATTTAATCTTATTGAATATCCATTAGGACGATAAGGACTATGTGATGATGTTCTTGCATGTCCTGTAGGTGTAACAGTATGATTACTATCAGATTGATCACTGAATGAATAATTATGTCCGCCTTCTGAATTAGCTTTTAATAATACAAGAGTATCTCTAGACTGCTTTATAGAGTATGCAGTGGTAAATGTAATTGTTCCTACACCTGTATTTACACCATCTGTGACAGTTGCAGTGATTGTTGCATCTGTCAAATCGGTAGAACCATCGAATACTACTCGTATATTATTGTTTGAAGTTGTGTGTGTAATAGTAGCTACATTTGTATCAGCAATACCTGAATTAGCTAAAGCAACAGTGACTGGTGTACCTTCTGGTTCTACTGTTGTATAGTTTACATCTAAAGTTAAATTGCTTGCATCTATTGTTGCTGTAGTTTTGTTTAGAGTTATTGATGGACTTGTATTCACCATCGATACTCTATACCAACCACCACCTGATTTCATAAACAATTCACTAGATGCAGTAGTAAAGTATAAAGCTCCGTTATTTATACCTGTGGGAGGTAATGGTAGTGCCGCCTTGTTAGCAACAATTGCAAATGACTGTTGTTCTACTATGCCTAGTCCTGGACGAACTGTTGCTGTTGAGCCACCAGATTTGATTTTTAAATCTCCACTGTCAGCACTTAACTCAACTTTTCCAGAACTCAAACCAACGACTACATTGTTAGCGAATGTTTTGTTTCTGTAAACCATTTTAGATCATCTTTAAAGCTGTTTCCGTAGTCTCTGTAACTCTTCTTGTCCAACCTCTACCGAAAGTTTTAAAAGTAGAAAGTCTTTCATAATATCCTTGTCGTGCTTCTTGATAAGATTTGACAGCGTGTTCTACACCATGTTCTTTTATCCAAGCGTCAACTTGTTTTAGTGTATTAGGTCCAACTGCTCCGTCAGGAGTTGCACCAACCATTTTTTGTAGATAGATGCCTGCCCTTTTTGTTCCAGCGTTAACACCAAAATCAAAGACGCATAAATCTAAACCAGCTGGTAAGCTATCACATTTACAACGTCCCCAATAGTTCTTTTCATATATTGGTGCAACGTCAGCAACTTTCAAATCTTTCATATTCTTTTTACCACCCCACTCTTCATATACTCTCTTAGTAACTCCGAGGTTAGTTTCTCCACCAGGATCTTTTGGGTGATTTACATATCCACCTTCATGATGTAGAATTATTTTTAAACACTTATCATAATTTGATTTCGCCATACCATTGTCCTTTTTCGCTTTTGTTTCTGTCTTAGGTTTAGTAGCAGTTTTAGCTTGCTTTTTTAAACCCGTCTTCTTAAATAGTCCAAACATTTAACCTCTCCAAAAAAAATAAGGGCTGAATTTTACTTCAACCCTTATTTATAAATGCTAAAAAGACTAATTGGCTTTATTTGATTTTTATAACCTTTGGCTTTTTATGCTCCGGTACAATTCTCTCTAACTGAATCTCTAACAATCCATTTATGAGTTCTGCACCTTTTACTTCGATATCGTCAGCGATAGTAAATTTACGTGTAAATTTTTTCTGCGAGATACCTCTATGAAGTACTTCAGCGTTCTCGACTTTATCATCGTATACTGATTTAACTGTAATAGTGCCGTCTTCTACAACGACTTCTATATCCTCTTTTGAGAATCCTGCTAACGCCATCTCAATTGTAAATTCATACTCATCGTGTTTTACGATATTGTATGGAGGAAAACCCGTTGAAGTTGCCATATTATGAGTATGATTCATAAGTTGATCCAATACTCTATCGAATCCTACAGCATAGGGAGTGAATTTATTGATGTCAAATGTGGTAAGGTTATTCATTGCTATTCTCCTTTATTAAGCTAGAATATTAAAATTAAGAAGCACCCTTAATAGGCATACTTCAACTGTATTTATAATAACAAAAATTTATACTTTTGTCAAGTCACTTACCTGTGACGGCAGAGTCATCGTCAAATAAACTTAATTGTGCTAATTGATCCCTATCAACATTAGGAGAATTTTCTTCTATTTTGTTTAGCTTTGCTAATACTTCTTCATGATATACTGTATCATACATGTTTGGTGGTTTGTAGTTGGGACCTTTTAACACTTTACCATCTTCTCTATAGATTGGTTTACCGTCTTCACCTAACTTCGACATGTTACTTCTATGAACTTCATCGAAACAATAGTCTAGTTCTATACCCATGGCGGCACCCATGCCGTATGTAACGTACAGTAAGTCAGTAAGAGCATCAGCAATCTCTAACATGTTCTTTCTTTCAACACCAAGATATAACTCTCTCAGTTCTTCTTCTATAAGTTCTAATCTTAGTTGTAAAGTTTTTTCATCTAACATAGTAGGGTTATCTTTTACATCTTGTCCAAATGCTCTCATAAAATCTTCTACTTTATCAAAGTTGGTAGTATATCTCATTCTTCTCCCCATTATCTTTTCTTTCCTATGTTATATTTTGCCGCCAAGTTCCACTCATCTTTTTCCTTATGTGGTAAAACTTTTATTTGTGAAAGTGGTGACACTGGTTCTTTTGATTTATCGGGATCAACTAATTCTACTAATCCCCATTCTGCTAGTAAATTAGCTATAGAATTTCTACGTGATATATCATCTTCTGTAAAATTACTGGGTTTTCCGTCCATAGAAAAAAGTTCTTTGAAGTGTGTAATATAATACTTTCCTTGCTTATGAAGTATATGACAACTCTGGAACAATGTCTTATCTTTTCTACTAGCTACACCTATACGTGTAAGTGTTTCTCTTATCTTTAGGAAGTCTTCGTCTTCTTTCAACTTTACTTCTACTAAACTACTTATCTCAATCATACTCCACCTTTATTTAACTTCTCTCTAATAAATTTCATTTGTTCGGGAGTTAGAATTGACAGTGCTTGTATAGCTTTTGTGTTATTATATCCATAATAATCTTTCACAAGAGATATATCCCTATCATTTTCTTTTTTCACCCATTTTGAGAACCGTTTCTTGGCTCTGACAATATTTAGTAAATATTCGAATTGAGGAAGATTATCTGTGTGATGTCTCTGATTCATTTCGTTAGCATAACCTATCGTATCTGCGAAATAAGATAGTGAACGATTAGTTAGAAAAGAACTATAATCTTTCTCTGCTATCGTATCGTTGTTACTACCTCGCATGAGATTTTTCTTTGATACATTGATAGCAGTGATATAGTCAAAAGGATTAGTCTTTACTGCCATTCTGTTTCTACCATCAACTCTGTGAGAAAAGCCATGAAGTTAACTTCTTGATCAGCTACAAACGCAGATTTGTATTGATAGTCAGCAAGAGTAACAACAACTTGAGGAATACTTGTAGGTTTTACATACTGAGTTATAGTATCATATATTTTACGAAACATTGGTGCAACATCACCATCAATATTTTTACCTACCCATTTACGAACTGAAGTGAACTCTTTGTCTTTCAAAAGTTGCATAAGTTCTTTAATGCTTGTCTCTGATAGATTAGCAAGTATACCACTATCAATATGTCCTGTTGCAGAATATCTTTGTAACTCATTTAGTATTCTACGATTATCGGGAAAATGCTTCGCAAGAACTTCTAGAATTACTTTCTCTTCAAAGCTTATATTTTCTTGTTTGAGAATGTCTAGTATTCTAGCATACAATTCTTTAGCCATAGCAGGCTTATCTTTGTTTGCTATCTTAAATTCTACAACTGAACATCGACTATGAAGTGGTTGTATAATCTTATTGACAAAGTTACATGTCATTATAAAACCACAGTTCTTACTAAATTCTTCCATAAAGTTTCTGAGAGCAGGCTGAACAGTTTCAGCATTACAATAATCTGCTTCATCAAGAATTACATACTTACGCCCACCTGCTAGAGATACAGATGAGGCAAAGTTTTTAATCTTAGTTCTGAGTGTATCAATCAATCTACCTTCATCAGAACCATTGATAACAATATAGTCAGCACCTAGTTCTTCTAACATAGCTTTAGCAACAGTAGTTTTACCTATGCCTTGTGAGCCTGTTAGAAGAAGATTGGGCACATTGTTATTATCAACGAAAGTTTGAAATAGAGTCTTTAACTCAGGACTTAGTACAGTATCTTTTATAGTCTTTGGGCGATACTTCTCTACCCACAAAAAATCTTCTCGCATGAATCACCATAATATAAATTTCAATTTCTTAATTATAACTTGAATTAGTCTCTGTTGCAATCCAATATTGAATATTTTTTGAAGTAGATTTGAAGTGTGCTATACCTGCTTTAGATATGGCTACGTCATAGTCACTAGTACCAAGCTTCTGCAAGTTCTCTGTTTTAAAAACCATAGAGAAGTTATCATTGGTAGAACCAAGAGAAACACTATGCTCATTTGATGTAGGGTTCTTTGTATCTGTTGCTACTATAGCAATACTACCTTCTTCACCTCTAACTACAACTTCAGGTAAACCCAGTTGGTTGGCGGCAGATAGAACTCTTTTCATATCGTCAGCAGATATTTTTACAGAAACATCAGCATTGTCTAACTCAAGATTTTTATCAGGAGCAGAAGTCACCATAGATGGATCAGTGTATGTATACTTTGATTTACTACTGCCTTCACTAATCACAACTTCTTTCTCACCAAAAGCAAAGTCCGGTTTATCATACAAACTTGCTAAACCTAAAAATTGATTAAGTTCATAGATTGCAAAATTCATAGGCAAGCTTTCTCCTATCACTGCTTGTGCTAGAATATTCTTCTGTTCAGAAACAGTACGAATAGTATTACCAGCTTTGAACGACAAAGATGGATTTATTGTTGAGAAGTTTTTTAGTACTTCAATTGTATCATCACTTATTTGCATCATCATTTTCTCCTGCTTGATTTGAATCTATATGTAACGCCATTATAGCATAGTGAGCAACTTTCAGCAAGTCCGCTCTGTTCTTGCCATTCTTCTTACCATATCTCTGTGCATACTTGATTATATTACCAAGCATGAAACCTTCTCCGTGTCCACAATCTATGATAAACTCGGTTGATTGAAACTGGTTTGTCGAATAGTGTCCTCTATAAGTTGCAGATACATAATCATACAACTCTTTAAGAATTTTATCTTCACCAAATTTAAAGTTTACTTTCTCACTCATTCAATTTCTCCTAAGTTAAGTTGTATGCCTTTTGGTTCCTTCTTTTTAGTTTTTTCAATTTCTACTGGATCGGCAGTTGCTGATACACCTAATTGTGCTAAATCTAATAAACTACCACCAAATACATAACTACCTGTGTGGGATAATTTCATCCAAGGACAATACCATGTTGGTACTCCAGCTTTTTTCATCCACTGACAAAACATATAATCTTCTGAAAGATATCTTTTTGACTCTGGATCTATTAGTGCTTGAAAATACATACCGATATCTCTACTACCATCAAAGTGTTTTGTTCTAACATGATCGGGAAAATATCTCAAATCTGGATATGCTTCATCAAATTTCTTAAAAGCGTTTCTAGTTATCATCATGAAACCTGTACCACCCTCTAACACTTCGATAGGTTCATCTAGTCTCATTTCTAAAGCATCACTAGCTGGATTAAATACGTAATCTCCACCAAAGTTTTCTAGTTCATTAGGATTTTTATCTCCGAATCCCATCTCAACTGCTTTTTTAATTTTTTCCCAAGCTATAGTTTTCTTTGGATATGGACCACATACGATATCTCTATTACCTTCATCAGCAATAATAGCTAAAGATAATACATCGTTAGGATCAAAACCAATATCAGAATCTATAAACATCATATGAGTATAATCGCTACGTAGAAATTCGTCAACACAATAATTTCTTGCTCTGGTAATTAGAGACTCATTAAAGAGATAGAACATCTTAACATCCATCTCATACGCTTGTGTTATTTTTGCTAAGTCGCATGATGCTTTAGTGTACATACCGTGACACATACCACCATACATTGGCGTAGCTACGAATATTTTTTTCTTACGTAATTCAGCTAATTCAATTTGTATTTCCAAGTTATATTCCTTTTCATAATATATTGTTATGAGTATATACTAAAAAGCCCATCTTTGTCAAGACAGGCTTTTCAAGGTTATATATTTTTTTTATCAGAATGGAATCTCTTCTTCATTCTCAATAGCAGTGTCAGGTGTTTCTGAAACTTCTACATCGATTTTGGTGTACAAGTCTTTGAATGACAACTTGGTGTCCTCGTCAAATCGATTGATGCACATATCGATGGCTGTCATTTTATCGTTGAAGATTGAGAAAGCTTTCGCTATGTGAACTAATCTTCGGGTTGAAATGATTTCATCGACACCACCATCATAGAAAGTTTTTCTGATAATGTCAGCCCAATCAACAAGCTTGGCAACAAAACCATCGTCAGAGATACCCAAGTCAGTAAATACTTTACCAAGTATTTTCTTTTCAGTAGCAACTGGTGGATACTCTTGCTCAACAGTGATAGGAAATCTTTCTAAGAAAGCTTCATTCATCACGTTAGTACCGATGAATCTACCATCGTCAGAACCTTTACCTTTTGTGTTCGCAGTAGCAATCACGGTGAAACCAGGAGCAGGCTTGATAAACTCACCTGTCTTTTTAATGAAGTAACCTTTGCCTTCAAGAATTGATTGTAAGCACATTACTTTGGCAGGGTTAGCTAAGTCTAACTCGTCAAGTAAAGCAACTGCGCCTTTCTCCATCGCATTGATGATAGGACCTTTGAAGAACTTAGTATCGCCATCGATGAGTCTAAAACCACCGATAAGATCATCTTCATCAGTTTCTACAGTGAAGTTAATTCGAATAACTTCTCTTCGGGCTTGGGCACATGCTTGCTCAATACCGAAAGTTTTTCCGTTACCTGACAAACCAGTAACGTAAACAGGATAGAACATCTTTGAAGATATTATCTGCTTTATCTTGGTGAAGTTACCAAAAGGAACAAATAAAGGATCAACTGCTGGTACTAGATTTTCTGTAAAAGCAGTAGTCTCTACTGAAAGAGAAACTTTAGGTGCAGGTTGTAAATTAACCTGTGCATCACTAGATGCGACAGGTGCAACACCTGTCATAGTTGCAGTAACTGTTTCAGGACCACCTACTGAAGGTAGTTGAAACTGATTGTAACCGACTTTAGCAGTTTTCCAGAACCACCATGGAAATGGAATGTTTGCATCATCGGCGGCACTTTGAACTTCTTGTCGATTTAAAATCGCACCGACACCAAACTTGCTGGTGGCGGTATCGACAAAAAGCTTTTTACGTGGTGATAAATACATAATATAACCTCTCTATTTAATTATCAAACGAATCACTTACATTATTAGGATAGCAAACCTGGTGGGTTTGTCAAGCTACTAATTCAATAAATTGTGATAACATCACTCGACTAGTTCTAGAACCAGTAGTAGCTTTTTTGAAAGCTTGTCTAATCTTTCCTTTTGTAGCACCATCGTCAACTTCGATAGCACCATTAGATGTTGCAAGCTTTGAACTTTGAACTAGAAACTGCTTAGTATAACCATTTGTGGTATTCACTACAAATGAATCGTGAAGTAATCTAGCCCACATACTCTCTTTTTGGTGGTGCTTTAAATCGTGTCCCATATCATTTAGTGCAGTTCTCTTGTTTTTAGGTAGAATGTGAAATCCAATCACATTCGAATTTGTGTAGTCAGCTAGAGACTTTAGAAGTGTCGGAGTTGTATTGATACCAAGTCTATTTGTACCGCTTTGAGTTAATCGTAAAGACTTTTTAGTAACTTCATTCGTGAATATCCAAGTCTCATTCCATGGTGCAATGTTTGCTCTAGTAGCATAATCTCTATTGTAGTAAGAATAGTTACTAGCACCGTCAGTTAGGAATACTGTATTCACTATGTCAATTCTATTAGTCTTTTGAAAAGCTTTTACTATTGCATGAGCAGAAAGTATTGCATCATTCAAAGGAGTACCTGACAACCAGAACTTTCTTGGAACCCAATATTCGCCATACTTACTATCGAGTCTGTATCTATTTTCCCAATACTTACCAACTGCTAGTACAAAAGCACACATTTTCTGAAACTCAGTTCTTGACATTTTATTGTTGAAGAACTCAAGTAGGTGAAAATCATCTTGTAGAGTAGTATAACCTTTTGTATTGACTCTCATTTTTTCTTTAGCTTCTCTATTACCAAACATATCATAAGCTAGTGTACTGTTATCGCTGAAAGCATAAACTTGAAAAGGTATCTGAACTTGTCGGCAAAAGCTAACTAAATTAATCAACTGATCAACAGTGTTAGAAAGATTGCTTGCCATAGAACCACTCCAATCTATGAACATTACTAGTCCGTGATTTTTACCATCAGGAACGATTGTCATTTTCTTGAAGATATCATCAGAGAATTTGTAGTTGTTCATCTTGAGTGTATCAAGAACACCAGTTTTAGAAACTGTTGCTCTCTTATACTCAGAAGCTTTTTTCTTCATTTCAAATTCTTTTACCATGTAGTTGATAGCTTTTTTATTGTTGACTTGAAAATCTTTGTACATACCAGAACCAGCATGTATCGCACCGCCAGTATCTTTATCAGAAAGTATTTTCTTGTAACTAAAAATTCTATCTTGATATGTCTTTAAGTTCATATCAAGTGTCACATTGATAACTGCTTTACCATTTGTAGGACTTAAAGACTTTATGTTATCTTCTAACAAAGCGTCAGTTTCTGCAATAGGTAGATTAGGATTTAGAGGCTCAGGTGACTCACCACCGACTTTTGAATGTGAAACTTGTTGAACTGGTGTTTCTACTTCTTCTTCTTTATCTTCAGAGTCGCTCTTCTCACCAGAACCTTTTAGTTCTTCTTCAGTTTCTTCTAAATCTGAGTCTTCGCTTTCGCCTTCGCTAGAGCCATCTTCAGAACTATCGTCTCCATCTTCATCGATATCATAATCGTCATAATCCATGTCACCGTCAGCAAAGCTGAAATTATCATCATCTTCTCCATCTTCTTGCATCTCCTCTTCTGACTCTTTTTGAGCCTGTTGCTCTTTTTCTTTTTTCTCTTTTGCTAACTCAAATAACTCAAGAGCAACTTTGTAAGCTTCATCTTGAGTTTCTATCTTAGCGATAATGTCTAACCACTTCTTTTCATCATCAGCAAATTTTGTACCAGTTGACATACCGCACTTGAAGTAAACATTGAGTCTATCAATAAGTTCGAAAGTATTGATTTCTGTTTCATCTCTACCGAAAAAACCCTCACTCAACATTTTCTTGTATGATTGAATGAAGGATCTTTTCAAACCAGGATATGTTCTCTGGATTTTCTTTTCTATTCTAGCATCTTCTACGATGTTTAGAAAACCTTTGAAGTTCTTGCCGTGCTTTTCGATAGCTGAAGCCCATTCGTCAGCATCAGTGAATAAAGCATGTCCTACTTCATGTCCAACTAAATGATCATATGTGAAGTTCTGCATATCGTCCCACATAGGCAATATTAGAACTCGATCTTTTACATTGAAACTCGCAGTAGAAACATTTTGATGCTCAACAGTAATGTTCTCAGTGGCGAGTAGCCGTGCAAGAACTTCTTTTGATTGAATATTTAATGTCATTACGAATCACTCTCTCTTATTACTCTTACAGTATGACTCAAAACGATATGAATGTCAACCTTTAAATTGCTTCTTTTGCACCTAGCTTTAAATTTTCTTCAGGTGTTTGTATTATAAGGTTTTCTTTAGAAGAATCTTTGCTCTTTGAAAAAGGTACTATATGTCCCTTGTGAAATTTTTTAAGTTGATCATATGGGATAGGAGTACCATCTTTAGTTTTCCAATTTTGACTATTGGCGACAATTGATGCATCTAAGTCTGATGCAACTCTTTTAGTTTTAGGTACAAAATATTTATCTAAGTCAACTAACTGTTCTAAGATTAACTTATTTCTTTCATTATTATTACTAGCAGTTTTGTTACCTAGTAAGGTTTTGAAAGTTTTAAAAACATCTTTACCTGTTTCATATGTTTTAGCTTTACCATCATCACCTTTTAATTCTAATAGATGATAGATACTGTCAGCAACATCTGTTGTAAACTTTAAAATAGTTTCGTCATTTTTAAATACTTTATTTTCAGTTCTAGTTTGCTGAACATATATTGCCCAAGCATCTAAAACTGCATTACTTTTTTGTAAACCAACAATTTTACTAGTATCAACAATTTTCAAAAAAGTATTCATAGCTTTTTCAAAACCAATAATTTCTAGTTCAGTAGATTTTTGATTTGGTAAACTTAGATTATCTAAAACCTTTTTAGTACAAGGTTTTTTAATGTCATGAAACCAGATATTGAAAGCATACGCCATCCACTGCTCAATCGATCTTCTATTAATATTTGTAGATGTCATATCTAATTTTTCAAACAAATTTTCCCATTTATCTGCTAAATCTCTATAAGCTTTAACAATGAGTCCGCCGAAAGAATTTCTAAATTCAGGATCAATTAATGGTGAACCTAAATTATAGATTTGAAAAACTAAGCCCATTTTTACTTCTGTTAATTTTGTGTATACATGAACTTCTACTTCACTAGTATCAAAAGAATCTCTTAAAGCTTTATCTAATGTAGAAAAAGTAGCACCTAACTTTATATTTGATGTTTGTACTAGTTTACCATCAGGTCCTGTATGTAAAGGAATATCTGTTGGTAACTTTACTTCATCATTTAATATTTTTTTTGTAACCATAATTCTATTGTTACCATCTAATATTAAATATTTTGCACCATTTTGAATAAACCATAATGTAAAGTACACAATATCCGATTGATTATTTGTCTCGTTAGCATGTTCTAAACACTTCTCTAAATCTACAATAACTATAGGTGCTGGAAGTTGATTAAGAACAGATGAACGAAAAAACATACTCATCATCTCTTCACTCCACCTAGTTTTTCTATTAGCTTGGTGAGAGTAATCTGCTACCATTGTTTGTGTTGTTAATAATCCAGCCTTCTCTATAAAATCAGGTAAAAGCATAACTTCCCTGAGAGGGCTTTCTAGCCTTTCGCATACGTCCATAATATAATACCTCTCTTTAATTTGATGATTCTATAATAGCATTATCTACCTACTTGAGTCAAGTACTTTTCTTTACAATCTTCCCAATCAAGATAAGCTAAATCGTCATAGAATAAAGTTTCAGAGGACACACGATCACTGTTTATGAGAGAGGTTATTCGCTTTCGTGCATACTTGTCCTTCCAGAGATTGACTAGATACTCTGTACTTGTATCAAAAGATTTGACAAGTTTGTCCTCTGAAATCTCGCCTCGCAAAAACTCACAAGTGTTTGTGTATAGTGGTGAATAGTAGATACCTCTTTGATGTTCGGATCTTACTATAGACTTATCTATACCTAACTTTGAGAATGCGAATTGGTGTGAACGATTCTTGTGATCACGTTTGTATGGTTGTCCACTAGGTTTGAGTGCAACATACCATTCAAAGTATTTTTCAGAATAATACTTTTTTAACCAGTCACGTAATCGTTTCGTTGTTTCTTTCTTTGGTTTATACGCTACAGAACCTTGTGAATATCCCATCTTCTTCCAATGTTTGAGATTATCATATTGTGACATACCACCAACTTTTGCTTTTCCATATAGTGATGTTGTAGTTACAGATACTAATGTATCACCATACTGTTCTTTCCAATCTTTCTGTACTGTATCAGATAAACATAATAGAGCAAGCAACTTACCACCAACATAATTAAAACCTAGAGGTTGTGTTGGTACAATTGTAGAGCCAACTGTAGTATAGTTTATCATCTTATCTTCGGTTTTCTTTTCTCTAGTCCAACCAATATAATTATCTCTTGGTGTTAAATCTAGATAATCAGAAGACATACAGATTGTGCCTAGATATTTTTTTGTAACTTTATCTATAATATAGTAGTATAGATTTCTACCAACATTATTATTATTTTCGGCAGTGCTGATAAAGGATCTTAGAGTATTATATTGAGCAATTTCATCAGGATTCTTATTACATAAAACCATTTCAGGTTCTAGTTTCATATAATCGTCAACACTCTCTGGTTTCCAGATTTGACTTCTAATTCTAGATATAGTTCTAGACTGACTATCATCTAGTAAAACTCGTTGCACACCATCAAATAATGTGTTTCTTTTCTCTGTAGGATATTTACCTTGTATCTCAAGCCATTTTTTAAATAGAGTATATTCTGATACGTTCATAGAACATACTTCTGTTAAGTCGCTTGTTAAATCTTCTGATAATTGCTTAGAGTCTATATCAGGTATAGAATCTAAATCTTCACTCTCTGTCCAAGTTTTGTATATCCTTGATATATCTTTATCTTTATGTTCTTGTTCGTTGAGTCTGTATAAATCTCTATTAGTCATTGTCTCTCATAATTTTATTGCTAATGTTACTAGTATACCAACTAAAAGTATGTTTGTCAAGATCACTTGTATACATAATATCAAATGATACCAAACCCATCTATGTTTGTAGAGTGTGTGTATGTTTACTCTAGTATCTACTTCTTTTATTTCTATTTCTTTAGATTCTACTTCAGGTTTTTTAAATTTTAATATATTTGGCACATTCCACATTTTATTCTCTTCCATAAAATTCTATTATACCATATTCATATGCAGGTGTGAAAAAGTACCAGCAACAATTATCTTTACCCACTGACTTTGTTCCTGGTATCCATTTAACTCTACCAACACTCACTACTTTTTTTAAATGTTTTAAATAAGGTTTGCTTTGTTTCGTGTGTATCCAATCAGCATCAAATAGTAGCCAAGTTGGTGCTATGCTTGTTAATTTTTCTATTAGTGGGTGTAGTATCTTTCTATCCCAAGGTGGGTTAGTAATACAATAATCCACATGAGAATACAAGTCTGCTTCTATATCAAATGCATCGCCCTCACGTACACCATGTTTCGGTTCTATATCAGATTGTAGTACACACCAAGGATCTTTATATTTCATTAGATGTCTTGTCAATGAACCATCACCAGCACAAGGTTCTATAAATTTAAAAGCGTTCTCTATGTGAGGTAATAAAGGTAAAACTGCCTCTTCTGGTGTAGGATAGAAATCTCTCTCTTTTCTTTCAAAATCACTTCGCTTGCCCATTATGCCACCCTACTAAAGTTTTTATATTTCTCAAATCGTATCTGATTCTTAAACTTCTCAGATAGTATATCACCTTTATGAGATATTACAAATACATTTGTCTGGTTATCTAGCTGGTTCAATAGTTTTAGAAATTCATCACAACCATTATTATCTAGAGATGCATCGAATACTTCATCAAGTATTAGTAGATTTGTATTGATAGAGTTTTTGAGTTTTGCTATAGAACGCCATGTGAATAGTAATGCTAAGTCTATTCTCATTTTCTCACCTTCCGAGAATGATGCATACGAAAACTCATCTCTATGTCTACTCTTAATAACTTCATTGAACTGTTCATCTAGTTCGAACAGTACAAAGAAATCTAAGGCAGCCAAATATTTGTTGATAAGTTTGTTCATAACTGGCACATACTGTTTGATGATTTTCTTTTTGATACCATCATCTTTGAGCATATTTACTGCTACACTGAATAGTTCTCTATCATTAACTAACTCTTCTTTTCTCTGTTCGTTGAGTCTCTTATCGTCTTCATAAAGTTTAAGTTTCTCATATGTTTCAGCACTATCGACACCAGTATCTTTTATCTTCTCTATTTCTTTCTGGTTTTTCTGTATAGATTTATTCAGAGATTTTATACTAGAATTGTTTTCAGCAATCTCTGTTTGTAATCCTACCAATCTTTGTTGTGCTGATAACATATCATTTATTTTACCATCGAGTTCAGATAATTGTTTTTGCAACTCGCCTTCACCAGCTTTTACTTCTACTATGGTAGCATTTGTTTCTGATATTTTACTATCACGAATATCATCACTGATATCTTGAGAACAAGTAGGACACTCCGCATTATCATTGAAGAAAGCTATTCTCTTCTCCGCATTCTTTATCTTTCTTTGCATTCTATTGTGAATGTCGATAAGTTTAGCTTTCTTATTTTCATTGACTTTGAGAGGTGCAACATCTTCTGATAGAAACTCTATCTTCTCAACTATACCATTTGATAGTTGTGTTAAGTCATTGATTTCATCTTGGGCACCATCTATCAAGTTTTGAAATGTAGCTATTGTATCATCATTCTGCTCTTTTAGTTTTCGAATGTAGGATTGTTGTGTATCTATTTTTGTTTTAAGTAAATCTATCTGGTAGTCTGAGTCACGTATAGATTCTTTGTTCTCTGCAACTCTATCTTTCAATAGTTTACCCATATTAGAGAATATACTAATATCTAATAAATCTTCTATCACCTCTCGTCTATGCGACACAGACAGTTGCATGAAAGGTATAAATGTAGATGCACCAAGAACAACTATCTGTGTGAAAGATTTAAAGTTTAGTTTAAGTATAGTTTCTTCTAGTTGCTTCTGATAATCTCTAGCTGAACCTGGTTGATTGAGTAAAGTGCTGTCTTGATGTATTTCAAATATATTTGGTTTCATACCTCTACGTATAGTATAGTTCATCTTACCAATTCTAAATTTTACTTCTACTTCAAGTCCGCCCATGTTGATTGAGTTTAACATTTGCGATTTACTTATTTTACGAAAAGGTTTGTTAAACAGTACAAAACATAGTGCATCAAGTATCGTTGACTTACCAGCACCATTCTCACCTACTATAATTGTATTTGAGTGTGTGTTTAAAGGTATGTTTGTCCATTGATTACCTGTTGATAGAAAGTTCTTCCATCGAATATTTTCAAAGTATATCATTACACTTCCATATATAAAGCTTCATTATACAAGGTTCTCATTAAGTTGTCGAGTCTTTTCTTTGGTACATTAGTCTCCATGTTCTCAATGTAGTTAGATAATATAGTCACAGTATCTTGAGTTTGATTGATTAAATCGTCATCACCTTCTAAATGTAAGTTCAAGTGATCATCTACAATCTGTACTGCGATAGGATTTTCTTGATAGAGTTTGTCCATGAACAAATCAAATGTATATGGATTTTCTTTTTCTTGTGTAATCACTTTGACATATGTGTTACCAAACATGGAGTAATCTTTGTGTAGTATCTCTTCTGAAGTATTCTTTACATCATCATAGAATACTTTATGAAACATACGATATGGATTTCGTACCATCTCTATCTCTCTAGTGTTTGTGTCAAACACATGAAAGCCTTTAGGATCTTGGTAATCTGTCCAAGTCAGTTCATATTGTGTACCAAGATAATGCACATTATTACTTGTAGATTTTGTATGAAAGTGTCCTGAAAGTACTGTGTCAAAATGTTTGAAAGTATCTATACTAATACCATGATCGGAAGTTATACCTCTCATGAGAGTACAACCTGCTATCTCTAGATGTCCCATACAAATCTGTGCTTTTGTATTCTTTATCATATCCATAGAGTTCGCATAATTAGATGTGTTTATCCAAGGCACAAGTAGTATATCAGTACCATCAAATGTTACGACTTCAGGTTCTGAATAATATTTTACACTATGCTTATCGAACAATTCTGCCATAGAGTTTATTTCATTAGTATTCTTGTAGGGTACATCATGATTACCAATGATAACATTTAGGTTCACTTTTCTATCTAACAACGGCTGTATCAGATTATCTTTTAGATGTCTAAGTGTGACATAGTTTATGTACTTACGTCTATCTACGATATCACCAAGATGTATGACAGTATCTATTTTGTTTTCATCTATGTAAGGTAGAAATATATTATCTATAAACTTTTTGAAATAATCTAAGAATTGTTGTGAATCATTTCTAGCACCCCAGTGAGTGTCATTAATGATAGCTATTCTCATTGCTCAGCCATAAACTTATCTAAAGGTGCGATAATTTTTCTCTTTTTCTTTCTTTTATTTTCCTCAAAGTTTTCTATAAAATCATTCATATATTCTTCACTCCACTCATTATATTTAATTTTATCATTATAATTTCTGCCGTTCTCTCCAGAGTTTTCTGAAGTTTCTCCAAACAAATTTGTGTTTTCTGATGCTTTATATTTTGTATATAGATATTTCTTTTCTTTCTGTATTCGTCTTAGAAATGCAAAATATATAATCTGTGTAAAATATGCGAAAGGATTCTTAGACTTTTCAGGATCAAAGTTATCAATATACTGTAAGCAATTTTCTACGCCATCTGATATCATCTCTTCTCTAAATGTGTAGTTTATAAAATTAGGTTTGTATGATAAGTGTGTAGCAATTTTCATGATACAATCACCAATATAAAAAGGTACTCTAGGACGTTCTACACCAAAGTCAGTTGCTTGTGTAACTGATCTTCTATATGTTATCATCTCAGCTAAAAATTTTTTATTGTCAACATAATTATGTTTTTGTCTTTTAGCTTTAACCATCAGTGCATTGTCCAACTACTTGTATTAGATGTATGCTTTGTGAATTGTTTAATAGCATTCTTAACTTTCTCCTCAATAAGTTTTTTACTTTCTTCAGTATCGCCTTGTTTTATTTTAATCATAGAGTTAGTATAAAACTGCGATAAATCTGTAGGTGCTTCCGTACATATTATCACATGTGACATGTCTATGTCAATGCTAATTTCTTCTTTCGACAAAGGTATCCAAAAAGTTGAATGCATAGCAGGCATACCCATATCAGTAACAAACTCCATCTTCAAAGGATCAATAACAGTTATTTTGTCATTGGATCGGTAGAACTGCCTCGCTAATATTGTTTCTCCGCTCGTTAGTTTTATTATTACTATCATCTTTTAACCTTATATTGTATATCTTATAATCAAACTCTTCTTCATTATAAATCTTTACTCTTACAGCAAAGTGTTTAAGTGTAAAATTATTCCAAGATTTGTAAGTCAAATCATCAGATATATCATAAAGAGTGGCTACACTCTTTTTGTCGCCTTTACGTAAACCTCTTCCTATAGATTGTAAGTTTCTTATACGGGACTTACTAGGAGAAGCAAAAATAATATTATGTAAGTTTCGTATGTTGATACCAGTTGAGAAAGTTCCATAACTAGCAATGATAATGGCATCACTCTCTTTTTCTGTAATCTCTCTTGCTTCTTCTCTTTCCTCAGCATCAACACCTCCATGAATAAAAAATACTTTTCTGTCTGATACTGCACTATTTATGAGATTATACAACACCTTTCCATGCTTTTCTACATATTGAAATAGCAATAGTGTATTACCTTTTCTACTTATTGCTAAGTTCTTTATGAAATTATTTCTAGGTTCCCAACTAGCAATAAATTTCATCTCTACATCATATTTTTGTTTAGCCATCATCTTACGAACATTTTCAGGATATTTTAGAACTAATGCTTTTATTCTCAAATCAGCTATTCTATCAGTATCTATAAGTTCTTTCGTAGAAATAGCTTTCATAACAGAACCAAATAAACCTTCTAAAACCAATCTATGAGTTTGTGTATCATCTAGTGTACCTGTAAAACCATATCTATAATTACAGTTTTCTAATTTAGTCATTATCTTCGTAAGAGAATTAGCTTTGAATAGATGTGCTTCATCACCTATCACAACATCGAACTGATCGAACCATTTCTTTGGTTGTTTGTAAATAGATTGCCATGTAGAAATAAAAATGTCTGCATCTGCATTTTTGTCTTGTCCGGACATGATTAAGTGTGTAGAATAAATCCTGTTAGTATAATATGATTCGAAATCTTTATCTAACTGAAATACTAATGAAGTGGTAGGAACGATGATAAGCTTTCTACCTTTCAGATAATCACATAACATGAATATAATTAATGATTTACCACTTGCAGTTGGTGAAAGTATTAACGCTCTTTCTGTTCTTAAAGCATGAGCGAAAGCGCCAAGCTGATAGTCGTAAGGTTTTATTTTATAATCTTTAGTAAAGGATTTCAATTGAGGTATAGATATATCATGAACAGAATCTAGATTATCTTCTAAAAATAAATCATAGTCACGCTGTTCTGCAAATAGTTTTATGTGATATATAAGTCCGCTATAGATAAGCTTTGTATTAAGATTGAATAATCTAATTTTACCGTCCCAATAGCGATTGCGATATGCTGGCATAAATGATGCACCAGGAACATCAAATGTAAAGTACTCACTTATTTCTCTGCAAGTTGATTTTTCAGCATCAACTTGTATATAGACGGAGTTGTATTTTCTGACTCTGATTGAGTCTCTTCTACTACTCTCACTTCTGGATAGTCGTACTTCTTGTTCCATATTTCAGCATGATCTTTTTTAAATTTAGCTATTCTCAATTTCAGTTTAGTTACTACTTCTTCTCTATCCTGTAATGAATCTGTTCCAGTCGATTGCATTTTTTATTTGAAATCCTCTGTTATTTATTTGTCGTAAAACAGCTTCTAAATAGTTCACCTTTTCTTCTTGTACCGACACTCGCAAACTTTGCTCTGTCAATGAGTTATCACTATCGATATATAAATCAACTTCGTTCTTTAATAGTTTCTTATAGAAAGGTTCTCTACCAAGTTCTTTAAGTTCTTCTTGATCAAGTTCACCAAGATAATATTCAAGTAAAACTCTACGTTTCTTTTTAAGTTCAGCTTTCGCAGAAAATAGTTTTATACGCTCTGCCATGAATATTTTTAGATATTTGTTGTGAAGTACAGGTATGTTAGAACTTTCAGTAGCTAATTCGGTTTCATCGATGGAACTATCTTTAGTCCACATCTCCATAATATCTTCTATTTTCATGTATCTCTTTTACCATAACTATCATTTAATACTTGTTGTATTTGTTTCTCTGTTGCACAAACTATTCTTTCGATAGGCTTATAAGCTGGATACTCTTTTGTTAGTTGCTTTGTGAGTGCAACTTTGAGTTCTTCTGTGCTTAATTTTGTTCTACATTCTTCTCTTGAAACGAAAGAAGGTTTCTGTAAAATATATAAATCTTGATATCCTCCGACAACGCCTGAGAATATCACTACTACTAACCAATTCATTTATTATTTTCCCTTGCTTTAAGTTTAGCTTGCTCATAGTCTTTAGCAAGCTCCAATTTACGTTGATGCTCTTTGACACCTCTAAATTTATGTCGATGTTCGGGGACGTATCTTATATATTCTTTGATTGCAGTACCACTGAAACCTTTGAACAATAACTTACCTTCTCCATAGACAGTGCCTAAAGAGCCTTGTAGATCAAGTATATACTTATCATTTTTTACAATCATACTATCACTATAACATATTTATTTTATAAAGTCAATCGTATACTTTCTATAATTGAATGAAACGGAGCCTTGCAAATATTCGATATCGGTACTTTGAGTACTAAATTCTAAACCACCTATACTTATGGGATATAAGTCTATGAAGTTTATTAATATATTTGGTTGATATTGTGCAGTTGTAATAATTAAACTACCATCAGAATATACTAAACCTGATCTTTCGTTTCTTTGTTGTAAGGCACTTTGTAGATTTGCTCTTTGTTCAAAGTTATCTGGATAACCTAAACCTATTAACCAATCGTATATCTCTTTGAAGTTCTTCATATCTTCATCTATAGCAAACGATAAGTTTAAAGGTGAGAATGCTAGTTTATCTCCTGGTACAGGTATTCTTATGAATAAGTTTTCTTGATCAACTTGTCCTAAAGTTATATCAGGAATATCTGCACTAGTGCAGAAATAGTTTACATGAGGTAACTTCTGTATTGCAAATTTAAAACCTGTAGGTGAGAGAAAACTTAAATTCTCAGGCATTGTTCTTTGTAGTGAACTCATATCTAATACTCCTTATCCACTATTTATAAGAACAATAAAAAAGGGCGCCGAAACGCCCTTTTTGTTTTACGTAAACTTGTAAACTAATTACATTAAGTTTGCTACTTTAGACAATCTGTAGTAGATGTTCTTCTTAGCAAAAGCTATTGCACCATCGGCATTAGATGTTGCGAATGGGTTTGCTACCATTCCATATCTAGTTTTGAAGCCGATTTTTGGTTGGAAAGTATTCTCTCCAATTGCTCTTACCATCTGTAGAGGTACATATGGGCAGTAGAAAAGTCCAGCATCAAATGCACTTGAACCTTTATAGCCTAATGTGTAGTAGTTCTCAGCAGATGCACCGGAGTTTGCAGGTGAGAAATAAGGATCGATATACACCTTAATTCTTCCATTAAGAACACCAGCAAAGGTGTTACCTGTGTCATCTACTTGTAGATTGTTGTTAAGAGCAGGTGTATAGTCGAGAACACCAGCCATTTGAAGAGCAGAAGCAACATCTGATGAGCAGATCATCATGTTACCTTTCCCTCGTCTGGTAGCTTTTGCGATTTCGTTAGCATCTCTTTCGATGTTAAACATTAAACCTTTGAACTTTTCTACACTCCAACGTCCGTTTGAGTCTGTGTCTAAGTCAAAAGTACCTGCGGTTGTCACGTTATTTTGTGAACCAGCTGTAGCTGTGTAGTTAATTGTTCTCACAACTTCTCTGTTGATTTCAGCTAAGATTTCAGCAGATAGTATGTTTGACAATTCGGTTTCAGCATCAAGTCCATGAATTGCTTTCAAGTCTTGTGCTAATTCCATTGTGTACTCAGCTTTTAATGCTCTTGAAACAGCAGTCACTGAGATTTTCTCAATTGAGAAAGCCATTTCTTGGAAAGCATTTGACGCACCATCACCTAGTGCTTCAGCCTGTGCAGTTGTCATACCAGTACCAACGGTGTATCCTGAACCTGATGCTCTTGCGGTTGGATCTGCACCGGCTTGTTGTAGAGGTGTTGAACCACCATCTATAACATCTTGTGATGCGTTATTTCCTGCCGCCGAACCAGAGAACACTGTGTTTGTTTCGTTGAACAGTGCTTCAGTTCCACCTTGTGTTGATAGTCGGGATCTCATCGCAAAGATAAGTCCTGTTGGACCGCTCATTGGTTGTACACCACAGATGTCATATGCAATTAGATTTGGCATAGAACGTCTTACGAGCGAGATTAACACTGGATCGAAAGTGTCAATTGAGCCATCACTAGCAGTTGATGATGACGCACCCATTGCGTTAGTTGGCGCCGCCTCGCCTAAGAGCGAAGGAGCTTGATATCCACCAGTACCATGAGATTCCTCTCTGGCGGATCTTTCTTGGTTTTCAAGAAGAGTTGCAGTTACGGCTCTTTTATGTGCATCTTTAATCTCTGCTAAATCAGGATGCTCAAGAACTGGCTGCCACTTCTTTTGAAGTTCATCAGATTGATACATTTTAGTCTCCTTTTAAACTAATTTCAGCCTATTAATCAATATTTATAATTTACTACTTTTTGATGCTTCGAGATATGGCATTCATATAATTTGCCATAGAGCCGTTCACTTTTGTTTCTTCCTCTAAATTTTCTAGAGGTTCCTCATCAGACACATCTTTATTTTCAACAACTTCTTCTTGTGGGAAGTAGTTCTCTTTTATAGTCTTTAACTTATCGCTGTAGTCATCACCTTCATAATCAACGCCTTCAGCTAAAGATATAAACTTTTCCTTTTGTGTTTCAGTGAGTCCTTCACTTACTTCGTCTAAGGCTTTGTCCATTTTTAGAGCATTCAACTCTTTTTTAAGTTCAATGTTCTTCTCTATTTCTTCGTTAACAGCTTGTTCTTGCTCTTCGACTTTGGCTGCCATCTCATCAACAATATCTACTTTATCTTCAGGAATGTCGATATAGTTTTCTGTGAAAAGATTTCTAAGTCCTACCATGAAATTCTCTACGATTTCTGAACGTATGCCTTTTTCAATAGCTAGTTCATTTTCTTTTACCCACTCGTTTACAACGTAGTCTAGATAATCATCAAGCTTACTTTCCATGTCTGCTCTTGCGGTTGCTCTTTCAGCTTCAATTTCAGCATTCATGTCTATTGTAGCAGACTCTAATACTTCATTTACTTTTGAAAGAACAGCAGATTCAAAGATAGTTGTTGCTTTATCTCTGAAGTCTTCTGATAAATCTTCAGAACCAAACATAGCTTTCATATCTTCAGATACATCAATATCTTCTTTAGATACTTTTATTACCTCAGATAATGTTGGTGAATCATTTTCAACTTCTTCACCGTACTTATGCTTTTTGCTTGTGATGCTTCCATAACCTTCTGGCTTCATCATAGCATTAACCATATCTTGAACCTGAACTTTTTTCATAGACTTTAGGTGATTCATAGCCGCCTGAATCATACCAACTTTTGTGTTTGGTAATTTCACCATAGGTTCTCCACCTTTTGGTGCTTCTTTACCTGAATTTGTTTTAGCTTCTGGATCTGGAATTTCTGAAGGATCGCCCATTGATGCTTTTTTCGCCTCATCAATGCTATCATCTAAGTCAACTTCAACTTCCTGATCAGCAACTACATCATCGAGGATTTCATCTTCCTCTAGATTTGTTTCTTGAACTTGATCGGACATGTACTTGCTCCTTTTGATCGATTTTAAGTTATTTACAATCTATTTATAAAATCATAATTTTGAAAGAAAATTTTCAAAAACTTTTAGTTTAACATTCTCTAATTCACTTTTTGAGGCTGTCTTAACCTCTTTATGCATACTAGCGATATCGGCTTCTCTAATGATTCCGTTATCCCATACCCATTCTTTACTTTCCATGATGCCATTTACAAACGCATTTGGTGCTGACGGATCTGCCACAATGTCGGCGGCAGTTGCTAGATAAAAATCTTTCTGCACCTCGTTAGTACCATTTACTTGTTTTAGACTACCCATACCACGACTTGATACTCCTAATTGAGCGCCTTCATTTATAAGTGACTCAACTATTTTACCATATGGTGTATCTGTCATAATCTTAGCTTTACCCATAAAGTTTGAACCATCCGGTTCTAGTTGTGTTATCATATGCGATACTCTTTCTAGATTGATAGTTGGACCTTGTGGATGTCCTAATTCTCCATATGCTCTATTCTTAGCAATATATTCTTTGTTATATCTATTTACTTCTTTTAGTAGTATATCTTTAGGATACATTCTACCATTCTTATTCTTAATATCACCTTGCATGAAGATACCTTCAATATGCAATGCTTTCTTACCATTTTTTTCTTCAGTAAGATATTTTACTTCTTCTGTAGTTTCAGTTATGAGTTTCAGTGCCATCTTTAACTCCCACCAGAGGCAACATGTGTGCCTAACACTGTAGTTGGACCTCTGAGTCCTTGTCCTATTACTAGATTAACTACGACAGTTCCGTTAGCTGGTATCTTAATGGTACCTAAATCTGCGTCATCATCTTCATTTCTTAATGTGACTTCAGTTGCAGA
>CEWK01041019.1_pt1 | contig 29795 bp, 24 predicted proteins | sample 531431 | NCBI WGS metagenome assembly CEWK01 (sample SAMEA2623059, study PRJEB7988) | marine metagenome | isolation source: saline water (ENVO:00002010), including
CAATCATTCTTAATTGATTGACAGGTTTAATTGCCTTATGTAAATAAGACATAACCATATTTTTGTTCAAGTCTACTAAACCACTTGGACAAAATGCGATGGCGTCTGTAGCAATTTTAATACCACCACTTGCCATACCAGGACCAGCAACACCTTTTTCATTATATAAAAAATATTCATTATAGTCGTGTATGACTTGAATATTTGCGATTGGAGCAGGTCTTCCTTTTTTAATCTCTCTAATCTTCTTAATTTTTCTAGGGTCAATATATCTTAACTCTGTTAACCCTTTTACAGGACTTTCTCTATCAATAACTTTGTGATAGTAAATTCTACCATCAACATACCATCTTCTAAAGATATCGTGTCCTTTTGTACTAAAGTTCATTAACCTTAATACTTCTTTAAATTCATTTTCAACTTTTCGTTTCACATCGTCTGAAAAGTTTGTATCAGATAAGTCCACTCGGACAGGGTCTTTATCTATTTCGTTAGCCACAATTGCTTCGTTGACAATATCTTCTATTGCCATATCGCACTCTGGGTGAATAGATATCTCTCTGTACCTACGAATTAAGTCTTGTTCGGTCTTCGCCGTACCTTCCATATCAAGGTACTGACCAAAATAACCTCCAGCGGCGACGGTTTGTGTACCGTCATCCGCTTTAGGTTGTGTAAAACTTTGCTTCGGGTCTGGAGTATCTTTTACTCTAGTTATTTGAAATCCGAAAAGTTCAGCCATTATATTTCCTCACTATTATTAATAATATTTATACTACTATTAAGTAGTTGTTCTTGCTTCAAAGAATAGGTATCTGAACGATACTTCAAAAGTTTCAACTGCTTCTGTTGGTTCCATACTTAAATCAATAGTACCTATAGAAGTTGGGAAACAACCTCTTAAAGTATACGATTTAATTGTAGACCCATTTCTGTCAAGGTGGTCAATAAAAGCGTCAACTTGATAGTCTACAGGATTAACTAATCCTTCGTTATCAGACATATTGTTGATACCATTCTGCCATCTTTCAAAAGCGTCTCTTAATTTAAAGTTCGTGTCATTCAATACCGTAATTGACCAAGGTTCAAATGTTCTATCAGCCGCAAGGTATACTGGTCTACCACGGAAGTTAACCGTTGTAGTTCCAATTGCCATTGCAGGAATAGAAGTTGCCTGACATAAAAATGCCAGTTCTTCGGTTTCTCCACCAACTTGGGCGTAACCAGGAAAAGGCATTGTAACCTTAAACTGATTGGCTCTTGCGCCACCGCCTGCAAGTTTAGTTTTGAAGTCATTAATGTTTGCCATTTTTTATTTCTCCTCTATACTTGATTAGCCAGCGACTTCTTCAAAAGCCACGCCTGTTCTTGTTGCCACAAATGAAAGTGTAATGAAGTTAATGCTTCTTGCAGGTTTAATAAAAATCTCTGCAATGAATTCATTTCTATCAATTACTTCACCTGTGTTGTTAGTTTCATCACATACTACTAAAAAGTCTGTGATACCTCTTCGACCTTGTACTTCTCTTAGGAAAGGTTCTACTAGATTTCTAAAGTTTGCTCTAGTGAATTCATCGTTGAATTCAAATAGTTGAAATTTAGAAGCAGTAGCAATTGCCTTTTCTAATACTATGAACAATCTTCTTACATTTATTCTATCAAATGCTGAAGGTGTTGTAAGACCAGTTTTATCTCCAAATAAGATTATACCTTGTCCAGGGAAAGAAACTACAGGATTAACTCTTGCTCTGTATAGTTCGTCTCTTTGTGTCTTATTAGGATTGTATGCCAACTTAACAGCGCCTCTGATAATACCTCTGTTTAATCCAGCAGGTGAGAACCAAGCGTCATTAGTTAGGTCTGTTCTTGCAGACAAACCAGCCATATCACCATTTAATGGTACATATCTGTAGACATCATTATATCTGTCGTACATATATTTGTAACCACTATCAAAAATAACATATGAAGATGAACGGATAGTGTTGAAGAATGCTAGTACATTGTTCGTTTGATTAATTGCAGAAGCAATATTAACTACATCACTTCTTTGTGGACTTGCGAATACAACACAATCTTTTCTATTTTCAGCGATTGTCATTAAATCACCGATTAAGTTTGCGCTTGCATTACCAGCCATTATTAATCCAACATCAACGGATTCACCGTCTTGGAAGTATTCAAATGCAGTTTTTCTTACACCATCTGTTACCGTTCCGTCTACACCACCTGTGAAAGTGTGTGAGAATGGAGCAGATACATCTGTGAAAGTTGTATTTGCTTTTGCACTACCCCAATTAGTTCCGTTTGAGTTGTGGTCACCCCAATAGATGAACGATGATTTTCTGTAAATAACTTCTGGATAGAAATTATTTGAACCACCAGCGTCTTTACTATCGGATGCTTTAGATACTTTTTCATATACTTCTAGTACTTCGTCTTTTGTACCATTGATAGAACCATCAGTATCAATTACTACAAAATGTAGTTCGTCATTAGAACCACCAGCAGCCAATACATCAGGACTTGTTCCTGGCGCACCACTTACTTGGTCGTAATATTGCCATCTTCTTCTAACATTAGAGCCATTTGTAATAACTCTTGTTAATCCACCAGTACTACCTTTTTTCTTAATAGTAATATCATTAGTAGACACAGCAGTTACTTCGTACTCTTGACCATCGTCATAGTCGTTAGTAGCCGCAGTTGTTGAAAATGCAAGTATATCACCTACATTTATATTAGTTCCACTTGTAACCGTAATCGTTGTATCGTTTACAGAAACAGCGGAATCGTTAACCGTAGTAACAGCCTCTTGTTCATACGCAGTTGCAGAACCACATACAGAAACTTTTAAAGCGTTTCCATACGCACCTGCAAAACGAGCAAGAAACTCAATACCTGGAGTTCCAACATATGGTCCAGTTGCCAAGTATGTAGAATTGTAATGGTCAGTATTTCTAACCAATACTGCTGTACCTGAATTAGTTACAGCGTTTTTTATACCAGTATTTTCTGTTCTTACGACTTTCAAAGAATTAGAATACTGAAGAAAAGATGAAGCAGTAAAGTACTCTTCAAAGTTTCCTGTGTCAGGTTTTCCAAAAACAGACACTAACTCCTGTTCAGAAGATATCAAAGTTACTTCTGATACTGGACCTCTTCTTGCATTGAAGGCATATGCTCCAATAGAAGTTGATACAGCAGGGATTATGTTTGTTAAATCCTTCTCTTGTACGAGAACACCTGGTGATACTTGAAATGCCATTAGGTTTTCTCCTTTATATTTTACTTGTATTTTTATAAAAATACATAATGTTGTTTACCTTTGTTCAAAATTCGTATTATTCATACGCCCATATTCAAATTTCTCAATCGCTTATATTTATGGTATAAGGTATCTTCACTAGTTACCTTTGCGTACTACTGGATGCCATACCGTTCCATACTCATCTGCGAAAGGTTTTTCCGCTTCTGGTGTGCCGTCATCTACGAAACCGAATGGTGCCATATCTTGTTCTATTAGTTTTTCTTGTTCTTTGTACATTTCTGCTCTGATATTTCTATCAGTCATTTCTTTGAAGTATCTTTGGTTAGCAACCCACCCTAATATAACTAAACAAGTCATATAGTCATCATTACAACCTTCTTCTGCCTGCCAACTCTGATTTTTTCTGGTGTAAGTTGACATTTCGCCTATAATATTAAAGTCATTGATAACTAGTTTATCACTTTCTATAATTGCTTTAATATTTGCAGTACCCATTTTCTTAATTTGTTTTGTCATTCGTACACCTAAAGATGAACCTCTTTGACTAAACATTGCACCTAGTATTTGACCAGCACGACCTTTTTGTGTAGTCATTAATAGATTGTCGTATTCTATTTCAAAATGTAAACCATCTGATATTTGAGCGCCAATATCATTTACTTCTACTAATATATGTGCCTTGTTATATTGTGTACATACTTTCGCAATCATTTCAGGAAACAATATAGGTTTAATTTCATTATCTCTAAATGTAGCGACTACTCTATAAGGCAATTCAGTTACATCAAATATAATAAATGCTGAATAATCTTTTAGAGTACCACGAGCAACATCAACCGTACATAGATAAGTATGACCTTTTTTAGGTTGCTCGAATATACTTAATCTACCATTTGTTTGTAATGGTGTGATGTAAGGAGTTGATTTAATTTTTGCAGGACTGATAAGTGTATCAATACTACCTAAAAACTCACATTCAAATTCACTAGCAAATTGACTTTCACTAGTGTTTCTTATTGTCTCTTCTTTCCATTTGGCGTCTCTGCCTGGTACTTCTGACCAATGTACTTCTAAAGGTACATAATCATTTTGACCACTTTCTGCGTCTGTCCATAATTTATAAAATTGGTTCATTCCGTGTGGAGTTGATACGATAATTACTTTTGTTGATTTACCAGAAGTAATCGTAGGATATACAGACGAGAAAAATTGCTCTGCAATAGTTGTAGGTACGAAAGCAAACTCGTCTAAAAATATAATATTATAAGAACCACCTCGAACAGCACTAGAAGATGTAGCGGCCGCAATAACTTTACTGCCGTTCTCTAGTTCAATGTTACCTTTGTTCCAGTTGATAACACCTTGTTGTAACCATTTAGGTAAGTTCTCGTATGCAAGTTGTAATCTACCTAATATATCTCTTGCAGTTGATGATTTGTTTGCCAATATAGCAATATTAGAATTAGGATTAAATATTGAATAGTGTAATAGATAAGAAATAATTGTAGTTGATTTACCACTCTGTCTAGGTAATTTGTAGATACTAAATCTATTATTGTGCATAGTATCTATCATCTTATCTTGAAACTTATATGTCTTAAAAGGTATAAGACCTTCGTCAAGTGAAACAATAGTTACATAGTTTTTAATAAAATACAAAGGGTCTTTTTGACACTTTTGAAATTCTTTTATCTGCTCTTCTGTAAACTCTATCGCAGTATTTGTTTTCTTTAGGTTTGGATTACCTAAATATGCGTCATTACTTGTCATCTTTTTTCTCTGGTTCTACTACAATTGGCTCTAGTTCATCTTGCATTTTTTCAGAAGTTGTTTTTTCTTTGTTTAACATTTTCTGTAACTCTGTAGTACTCCCAACAAATAAAGCATTTTTAATATTTGCAGTTGTCTTATTAGGTACATCTTTTAACTTTTGTAATTTACCTTGTAAGTCTTGTAGTTTATCTACCGTATCTGCAACATTCTTAATTAATGCTCCTGCTACTTCGTATGCTCTAGGGTGTTGTCCTTCTTTTGCAACATCTAGTATACCTTGTATAGCGTCTTGACCTCTTTCAATTAAATTGTAATAGTTCTCTCTACTATATTTGTAATCATTTTCTATATCATCTTTTTTAGGGTCTTCTTTTCTAGGCACAGGTACTTTGTTCTCTTGTAGTATCATTTCACCTACAGGAGTACTCTCTTCTTTGATACCTAAAATATCGTTTACTTTTTCTTCTAATTTACCCATTATTCTTTTATAGTAAAATTACAATTTAATACTATTCTCCTATTATATTTAGTTGGGTTACAACCTGCGTGATATCTCCAACCATTGAACATTACACAACGATTTGCTTTTGGAGCCACTCTTTCTGCGATTGTTAGTTTAGGTTTTTCTTCTTTATTCTCTTCAAGCATTTCATTAAATAATACGGTGTCGCCATCGGTATCTTCTGGATACCAAATTAATGAATAATGTTTTTCGTTTGCGTCATCAATATGTGGTACATTGTATAAGTCTGTACTATATTGTGGGTGTGGAAATTGTAAATTAAACTTCAATCTAAAAACTTTGTCTAGTTCAAAACCACAGGATTTTAATGCTTGTTCTAATATTCTTTTACAAGGTTCAAAACCAGGATTAACTCTAGGCTCTTCAAACATATAATTATAAATTCTATGTACCATCATTAAAGAAGTAAAGGTATTGTCATCATAATTAATACCTGAATTACTTTTTTGTTGTGGTAAAATATCTTGCGACATTACCCAATATAATCTATTTAAATTTGATGTAGCGCTATTAACTAATTGTGCTGGTACAGCATTGTCTCTTACTATTATGTCGTTCATTTAAACCTCTCATTATGTATCGTTTCCAGTTGAAGGGTCAAACTTTTTGCCATCTTCAAAGAATGATATAGTTGTTGTAAAACCGAAGTCGTCTCCAGGTTTCGCAGAAGCAGGATTAGGTGTAATAACTATCCTTTCTTCTCTTGCTTTACTTTGTGTGTCAGTTCCTAAATCTGTTTGTACTTTTCTAACTACGCCAGCGTCTGTCGTTGGACCATATAGATAAGTCTTTGCAGTAAAATTAATTGTATATATAACTGCTCTTCGTGTATTGAAATCACCATCATAATTATCTTCATAATTTATATTACCAATTACGATAGGTACATCACGCTTTAAATTCATCTTTGGTATCATATTAATCGTAACCGTATAATCAGGTTGAAAGTATGGTACTATTTGTTCTAATATTTGTAATCCGTTTTCTGCCGTTGCAGTAAATATAAACAATTGATATGTTATATTGTAAGGCACAGGATTATAATTAAAAATCATTTTATTAGTCTGGTCACTAGTATTACCATCTACTTTAGGCATACGAGTTTTAGACATCTTATTTAATTTTCTACTAGGGTCATATTCAATATTAGATATTTCAAAACCCATTCTAGGTAATATAGTAGAAAATTGTTTATCCATTAAATCAGGTTGTTGTGTAAGTCTAACTATAAACTTTTCTTTTGGTGCATATGCCAAAGGCACTTTAAATCTTTTAACAACACTATCATTTGCGTCTTTTGTTTGTACGATAATATCATTAAAAATTTGACCAAAAGCAATAGTCAATCTTCTTAAACCTTCGTTATAGAAATGTGTTCCAAACATTATTTAACCTCTCCAAATGGATTATTTTCTGTGAAATCCAATATGTCATCTGAAACGGTTGCAGTATCAAAACCTGCGGCCGTATCTAAATCTAAATTATCTGCATAAGCAGATTTAGTTTGTATACTTGTAGCGGCGTCTCCGTCTGTAGTAATATCATCATACTCTTCTTGTATCAAGTATTGTGGATTACCAAACTTATCGCCACTCTCTAATATCAATCTACCACTACTTGAAGTCAAACTATTTGTACCATCTTCTAGTAAGAATTGATATTGTAAAGTTGTATCAAGTGATTTTCTATCATCTGCCTGGTCAATATCAGAGTGACCTGTATTAAATTCTTCACTTGAATATTCAAAACTTTTACATCTTAATTTGTAAACTGGTAAAGAACCTAATTGAAAGAAAGGTTCCTGGTCTTCTACAAACGCAACTTCAAAAAACTTATTCATTAAAGGATAGTAAATAACATCACCTTCGTTAGGTCTACCATCAATCATTAAGTTTGCGCTGTCATCAACCTGTTCTTGAAATCGTCTTTTAGAAACAACAAAAGTTGTATCTTCTCTAACTTCTAATCCAAACTTACTTATAATTTCTTGTTCACCTTGGAATCCTTCAACCGTTTCAAAATACATTTCAATTAAATAACTATCGTCAAACCTAGACGCACTATCCTCGCCAAGAATTAAATCTCTATTAACTAGAGTTCTAGGTAAGTAATATACAGCGTGACCATAGATTTTTAAGTTCTCTACAATTAAATCTTGTATTAATCGTTTTTCGTTATCTGAACCTATGCCATCGCCGCCTTGAAAGTAGTGATTAACGGCCATTGTTTTTTTATCCTATTAACATTGCTGGATTTAACTCAAACGAAGACCTAATTTCTGTTTCTAATTTTTCTACATCTTGTAATGCTTCAGAATATATTTGTTGTCCGTTTAGAGTAACTCCACCAATCATTGCAACTCCATTAAATTTTGATAAATTAGCACCCCATTGTTTTTTGACTAATGCAGTTGTATATCTCTTTAACCAGATATCATTATAGACATCTGTATATGTGTCAGGGTCTAATTTTCTGTATGCTTCTATCACAATATATTCACCTACTGATAAATCATTTTCCCAATCCATATCAATATATAATCTATTATCGTGTTGATTAAATCTTAAAGGTTTTTCACCTACTAATATATGGTCAAGAAAATCTAGTTGTCTCATAACAATATCATAGTTGATAACACTTGTTGAAGAGAAGTCGTATAGGTCATTTAATCTCATCTGATATCTTACATCAAACAAGTTTAAGTTACCTTTATTAGAAAAAGGAAATATGTTGATTACTGATAATACGGTTTCAGGTACAATAATATAATTGTTACCTTCTTTCCAATTTGTGGTTACAGAGTTCTTTGTACCACTATCGTTTGCGTTAGATAAAATTCTAGTTTTATCTGCTTCTGTATATTGATACTTTAAATATGTTCTACGAATACCATCATAGTGATATTGTTGATAGTATTGTAGTGCTTCATCAATTCTATCGTCTATCTGGTCATCGTCAACATTAATTTCAATTACAGGATGCCCTAATGCTCTTTTGGCATATGATATTAATGTTTGTCTTGTATTTGGAGTTGCCATAGTTATTTCCTTTTACTTTAGCAATATTTATAATTATCCGTGATGGTCGTTGTGCCATTTTGTATCTTTTCCATCATAAAAAATACAGAATAGTATGATAACCAACGCAAAAGCGATTAATCCTTGTAAAAAAGGTTCATTTAAAAGTAAAAATAATAGTACATCTAAACCATTACCACCATCAGCAAGTATCCAATCTATTTCGTATTTTGTGTCCATTATTTCTTTTTACCACATCTTTTCATTGCAGATTTTAATTTCACAACCATATCAAATATGTGTGCGTCTGTATGAAAAGGTGTTGGTGTAAATCTTAATCTTTCAGTACCTACTGCCACCGTTGGATAGTTAATAGGTTGTACATATATACCATCTTTGTAAAGTAACTCATCTGATACTGCCTTACATTTCTTGGCGTCTCCTATGATTACAGGTACAATATGACTATCGTTTTTTAAGACTTCTATACCTTGTCTTTCTATTTCTTCTTTTGTTTTCTTTGCTCTTTCTTGTATCTTATCTCTTAACTCTGGGTGGTCTTTAACATATTTAATACTTGTTAATGCACCAGCGCATAGTACAGGAGATAAACTTGTTGTAAAAATAAATGCACTTGCCAAACTTCTTATTGCGTCAATAAACTCTCTCTTTCCTGCAATGTACCCACCTTGTACACCGAACGCCTTTGCTAAAGTTCCATTTATTATATCTACATCTATATTATCTCTTTCACATATACCAGCACCTGTAGGACCATATAAACCTACAGCGTGTACTTCATCTATAAAAGTTATTGCATTATATTTTTTACATACATCTACAATATCTTTTACAGGTGCAATGTCACCATCCATTGAGTATACACTTTCAAAGATAACACATTTAGGACCAGTATTTGACATTAAAATACTTTCTAAATCATTTACATCATTATGTTTAAATATTTCTTTTTTTGCTTTACTATGTCTAATACCTTGTATGATAGAAGAGTGATTTTGTGCGTCTGATATAAACAAAATATCAGGTATAATCTTTGCCATAGTTTCGATAGTTGTTTGATTAGCGTTATAAGCAGAAGTAAATAACAATGCACTTTCTTTGTTGTGTAGGCGTTGTATTTCGGCTTCTAACGCAATATGATAGTGAGTAGTGCCAGATATGTTTCTTGTACCCCCAGCACCCGCTCCGCTCGTTTCTAGTGCTGTTTTCATACTATCTAGGACATATTTGTGTTGTCCCATACCTAGATAATCATTTGAACACCAGTTTACTATTTTATTGATTGAGTATTTTGAATACCAGATTGCATTTGGAAAATCGCCTGCCGTTCGTAATATATCATTAAAGACACGATATCTACCATCGTCTTTTAGTTCTTTTAATACATCTGAAAATTTTTCTAAATGTTCCATTATTCTACATATGGGAACAAGGCGTCTGTACAAAATTCTTTTACATCATCTTCAGGTAATCCAAGAGATAACATTACCCTAGGTGTATGTGGATTTTCTCTTTGATGTTTTGCGTATCTGTTTTGTGCGTCTTTAATCTCTTGTTCGGTTATATCTGTTTCGTTATTTTTTTCTCTTCTTAATAGTGTAAAGTAAACACTCATATTTGATTGTGCCATACTTAAAGCGTGTGTCAATTCTTTTTCTTCTTTTATATTACCAGCGGCAATCATACCTGGACTAAAAATTTTCATTGCCCAATCAGGTAATGGTCTTGGTTTTGATGGTTCATAAAGACTTGCTTCTTTTACAAACCAATCTACCATTGTATGGTCTCTCTTTGCAAGTGGTGACCAATCGTGAAAAAAACCTGTAACTTTATTTGCACCAGCGATAACATCTAATCCATATATTGGTGCAGGACTATTAAGATGAGGAAATATACAACAATGAAACATATATAAACCTTTTGTATCTCTTGCGTCAACAACATCTATATGACATCTTCTTGCTTCAGGTGTTTCCCATACTCTATTAATCCAACCTTCTTCAGGTCTATTAAATTTTTTCATAGTAGGCTCAAATACTTCTGTGCCTTCTCTATCAAAGGTCGCTATAATATTATTTACTTGACCTTCTAACATTTCCCATATTCTACTTCTCCGTGCCATCACCAAACCTCTTTTCGTTATCATTAATAAATTTATCTATATCTTTAAATAAATTAGTTGCAAAATTAAAACAAGTTCTTGCTTCATAAACTACATTATTTACATTTTCTGTAAGTGTACTTGCGTCTGAATATTTTTGAAAACTATTTACTTTAGTTCTTAATGCTTCTTTTAATTCATCCATATTTTGATATTTTTGATTTCTACCTTCAACATAGCGTAAATTAAAATCATACATTGTACCAGCACCAGGTATTTTTCTTTTAATCATTTGACCACCTGATAAATCACCCATATGTCTAACATATATGTGTGCCATTATTTTTTCTGGACAATCCATAAGTGCTTCTGCAACATATTTAATATATTTTTCTGTAGTAGGAAATATAGGAGGTGCCCACCCATATGTCCATAATTCATCGAAATCTTTTTTAATGTGTGGTGCTCTTCTTATCTCTGGCATATCATCTAATAGACCATCGGCCATTGCCATTGCTTCTAATACATCGTAAGTTTTGTGTTGATTAGCAAGATAGATAGCATATATTTCTGGTATAATTTTTCCTGACATTAATACTTTAACAAACTTTTGTCTCTCGGCTTCTTTGTGATGTTCCCAAGTAAGTTCTTTTAATGTCTTCATTGACTTCTCACTTTACCTTCAGCGATTGCCTTTTTCTCTTCTCTCTCTTGTAGTTTTCTTTTATTTTTTTCTTCTGCTATATCTGCTTTTACTAAATTAGCGTATTCTTCAGGCAAGTCATTTACTTCCATTTCTCTAACCGTTACAGCATTTTTCATTAATTCTGCTCTAACTTTCATATCTTCTGTTTCGTCTCTATTACCACCAGACATATCATTGAGACCAGATTTATCTTCCATAATCTCTTTGGCCGCTACTTTAAACATAGAAACTCTAGGGATTACTTCTTCCATATAATCTTTGTGTGCTTCTAAATCGTGTGCAAGTGAATTTCTAAAGTCCCAAGACATTTTAACTTCATTAAGCATTGTGTCTTTATGGTCTTTATAAAAGTCTTGAAATTTTTGGGTAAGTCGTTCTTTTAGAACAGAAGATTTTTGATTTTTATGTATCTCACTATGAACAGCATATAAGTTTGCAATTAGTAAATGTCTTTCTTTTTTTATATCGTCAATATGGTATGCCCAATTTTGTGTAGCATACATCATACTTGGTTGAATCCAAGGTTTAGATATATCATCTGCTTCATAAGGCCATTCTGCTTTCCAGGCCTCATCTAATTGTTTTGAAATTTCTACTTCGGGAAAGTCTTTTGTAAGTCCTGCTTCTCTACATTCATACTCTAATTTTTGTACAATTAAAGTTTGATTGTAAAGGTAAGTACCTACAAGTTCTTTGTATTTTAGATTTTTGTTTAAGTAATCGTTGATGAATGGTAAATCGTCAAAAGTTTTACGAGCCTTATCAACAAACTCTTCTAGTTCTTTCATATTCACTCCAATTTTTAATATAGAAACCTGTTAAGGTTTAATAATATAACTATTTATACTAGTCTCTAGGACCCAAGTGGAAGAAGTAAGAAGCCTGATTAGAGTTCGCACCTTCACCATAAAAGTCATAGTTCATCGTTACAGAAGCACCACCATCATAACCAGTCCAATATACTTGACCTCTTTGGTTTAATGCTCTCGGGCAGTTTGAAGAACCTCTGCCACCATAGAATAAGTCAGTCCATCTATGACCACCAGCAGGTTGGAATACAAGTCTTTTTCTTGTTCTAAACATTTCATTGTCTTCCATTGCACCTTGTGTATCGTTTCTACCACCATTTTCCCATTGGTCACTATTAGATGAATCCCCACCCATACCTTGTTCATTGTTTGAATATGGAGCACCACCCCAAATTAAACCTTCGTCATCAAGTATCATTGGGAAAGTGTACATATAAGAACCATCTGCCCTATCGTGACCTACATCACATACATTAACCGTCCATTTAGGACCTTTCATATGTAAGAAAGTACCAGGTTGTCCACCTGAAGCGTACCAGTATCCATTACTTTCAACTGATTGACCACGGCCACCATATGTTCCATAGTTACCATCGTGTACCCATAACATTCCAGTATTCTTTTGTCTTAAATATAACCATTTGTTTTCGTCACCACCACACCAGAAGAAGTCAATATCTCCATTTATGAAGTGTCCTTCTCTTCTGAATGAACCAATGTGGTGTGTTCCTGTATAACCAGGAGAACCGATTGGCCAAGCACCTGAAGTAGTGTAACCTGTAAACCACATATAACCTTCGCCATCTAATATGTGAGTACAAGAGTGACCACCATTATTGTGAGTTGTCTTGTACATTTTGATACCACCGTATCTGTTCCAGTCAATTCCTATTCTTGTAGGAGTTGTGTAATAGTATGAGCCTGCTCTGTTACCAACACCAAGTTCACCGTGTTGATTGTGTCCCCAACCCCATAATCTTCCAGTATCGTCTAATGCGTGGAACCAACATTCTTCTGAACCTGAAGCCCACATATCTACAATTCTTCTTCCATCAAAATATGATTGTGGCAATCTAACAGGTCTTGTTACATTGGCACTATAGAAAGCAGTTGAAGTTGGACCACCAGAAGTATCTGTTGAGTTATTAATTGATGGATTCCCTAATCCTAATTGACCATTGTTATTGTATCCCCATACCCAAACTGAACCGTCTGAGCCTAATGCCCAATGTGATGAAGAACCATTATTTTTTCCTTCATCTGAAAATCCTACTTTAACCATTCTAGTTTGATTAAATGTTTTGTCTATTGTATTATTCTGCCAGTCTACCGTGTCATTTGCAGTAACTCTTACAGGATAAGGTCTATCTGTAGTTTCTGAATTTCCTAAACCATAATCACTATTTTCACCAGCGGCATAAACTTCACCATTATCCATTAACCACATTGTTCTATTATAGTTTTTAACAACTTGTATAATTCTCGGTGCCTCACCGTGCCAAGTTGTCATTCTTCCAGTTGAATTTAAGTTCCAATTTTGGTTATCAATTGAACCCATCCAGTCCGTAAATGTGAAACCAGTTGACATATGTTTTGCAGGTTCATCGTTACCAGCAGTACCTTCTCCTAATCCAGAAGATTGTGTACTATCAGAAGAACCAACCCACATATCAGAACCATCGGAACATAATGTACAAGTTCTATAACTTTCGTCAGCGTCTTGTTTATGAGAAACGCCCATATTGTATCTCCAACCTAACGGAGCACGGTTGTTAAATGATACAACTTCGTTTCTTGTACACCACTTGTTTTCATTAATGTATACTAATTCCCAATACTTTGAAGGTCTTCCATCGTGTTCTACGACCCAAGTATTACAATATCTAGTTTTTTGTTTGCAAAGGTAAATTTTGTCAGCGACTTTAACCATTTCGCCTCTTTCGTATTGTCTCCAAAACTGCCAAGTCTCTATGTTATCGTTACCAGCAAGTAACAATGTCCAATATCTACCATTATCTGGTCTGTAACTTCTTTTTCTGATTGTAGGTCCATATTGAGTGTAGTTGTTTGTGTTCGTAAACATTTCTGAAGAAATAGTAAAATGCTCAGGTGTATCTTCGATACATCTGTAAGATTTACCTCTCCAGTATACTATATCGTTCTTATAGTATCTTTCTTTATCTTTCCAAGACCCTCTCCAGGTTACTTTAAAGTTTTTGATATCTAATGACATTATTGTTACCTTCTTTAATTAATTCTTTATATTTAGAACCCTAGATTAGTTAAAAAATCTGCTTTTGATGTTTTAAGACCAGCAATTGCAGTTTTAGTTGCTGAAGTGTCATCTGCGACATCAGCCAATAAATCTACTATTGATTTGCCTTCCATAAAAGATTTCTCTAAATCATCAAGTCCTTGTTCTACATAACTACTTGCGTTTTTAAGAGCAGTTTTTTCATCTGCGTCTGTTACTATTGAAACTCCATAAACACTATCGTTAGCACCGTCTGTAGTAATAGTTGTATCGCCGTCATCTATTGAAAAATAGACTTTTCCGCCAACTTCACCTAAACTAATTGGTGTAACACCTGTAGGAGCAACATAGTCATCGCCGTGTCCAACACCAGCAGTCATTGAGTATATTACTTTAGCCATTGTTTTTTTCTCCGTTTTTTTCTATTGTTATACTTCTATTTATATTATCTACCAATACCAGGGTTTAACATCATACTTCTGCCAGTACTTGAATAAGTCGCAGTTGCGTGGTGTCCCAAGTTATTGTTGTTTGAATAGCCCCACATTAAAGTTTGACCATCTTCGGTACCTACCCAAGGTTGTAGTCCATAGTAGTTTGTACTTTGGTCAATACCTTGAATACACATTGTTTTAATTCTTGTTCCAGCAGGAACGAAAGAGTGGAAAGGTTTGTATGTACCATCTTCACCATTCCAGTTATCTCCAGCGATTGGATTAGGCATAGAGCCGTAAACATCACGACCTTGACTAAACATTTCGCCATTATCTTGTAACCAATAACTTCTACCTTGGTCAGAGTAAGTGTTACAGATATTAACTTCTTTTAAGTTGTTAATTTTGTCTACTTGAACAGGTGCAGTATTTGTACCTGTACCACCATCACCAGAGTTGTAATAACCACCAGAGTGACCAGCAGTCCAAGTTTGACCATTTTTCAATCTTACAAAAGTTGTTTGATATCCATTCCATCTTAATGACCACATATCTACTATATCCCCAGCAGGAGAAGCAGTAGCCTGTGTCATTTGAGTTCTATTTGTTGTAGAGTTGTCAAAGAAGTGTGCATAACCATTATATCCTGTACTCCAAATGTAACCATTTCCATCTAATATTTGGAAAGATGAATTTGAAGAGTGAGATAATGCAGCCCATACAGCGATACCACTATTGTCTGAAGCATTAAATCCAGTTTGTAATACTGGTCTATACTTATCAGTTGTAGTTGTGTCACCTAATTGACCAATGTTGTTTCTACCCCAAGCATAAATGTTATCTTGCGATGTTCTTACATAAAACGAGGAACTATCACCACCAGACACCGTAATGTCTATGATTTTTTCATCGTTAAAGAATTCAGCAGGAATTCGTTTTGGTCCGTAGTTATTTTGTGTTCTACCATCGCCACATTCACCATAACCATTGTAACCCCAAGTCCATACACCACCTTCATCGTCTAGTATAGCAGGTGTATGTGTACTATCTTCATTTTGGTGTTTCATTGCGATTTTAATTGCGTGGACATTTTCTAATCCGTCAGGTGATATTGCCATACCAGGCGCACCATCGTAACCAGTACCTTGTTGTCCTTGAGAACCATAACCACCGTGGAATACTTCTCCATTATCGAACAATATCATTGTGAAATCATATCCCATTTCAATCTGTACTGCTCTTGGAGTTCTCATTCTATCATAACGAGTCCATTTAGAACCTCGTCTTTCGTTGTATCCACCTTCGTTTCTGTTTTCAGAGTTGTAAAAATCTCTCCATCTAAAACATACTTCTCTAAAGTATGAAGAAGAACGGCCTTGTTCCATATTGTGTGAAGAAGAACCGTGACCTAATGTCCATACAGCACCATTTTTATCTATAAACATATGACATCTATAGATGTTTGCACTTTCTATATTACCGTGTTTATATGGCCAAGCGATTGGACCTTTGTTCGGGAACCAAACACCAGCACATTGTTCTTGGTTGTTCATACCTGCAAAGGATTCCCAGCAGTTATGATACGATTGTATGTGTGCAGGATAATTTTTACCTGTTTCGTTATTATCTTCGTATTGAGAGTAACCAGTAAGTCTGTTTGATGTAACCGTTGAGTTAGTCATCATAGGAGACCTTGTTTCACCTTGGAAACCGTGTTGAGGTGGTCTTCCTTTGTTATCTCTTATTGCACGATACAATCCAGTACCGTGTTTGTAAAATTTCTCACCAGTTGATATTCTTTTGAAAGGTTTGTAAGAAACAATATCATTGTAGTTGTATTCTGTATTAGGAGAATACTCACCTCTAAATCTCATAGATGATTGTATTTTATCCCAATGTTTATGACCTCTCCAAGACTTCTCAATTGTCCAACCTTTATCGTTGTACATACCTGAAGTTACTCTTGCAGTTGTAGTTGGTTCTAAACAGAAAGGATAGATTTTTGTCTGAGCACTTTCTACTTGATTATTTTGATAAGGTACTTCTAATTCAACAATTCTACTTGCCTTATTAAAGAAGTTATATTGTCTTCCACCTTTAACTTTACCATTATCCATTGTTCTAGGATAGTTGTGGTCATCTGTAGCGCCTTTATCAGCCATAAAGAATGAATCCACATATGTATTTTCGTCTACTTGGTAACCATCAAGATAGTATTTAACAAAACCATTTTTACCATAACCTCTCCATTTTTTGATATTTGCAGGAGCAAATGTCTTACCTAGATTAGTTGCAGTATCATAAGTTTCTGCTTCATTACCCATACCAGAGTGTGCCTTACAATAGAAGTAAAGTTTTGCAACACCACTTCTTACTTTAATTTGAGTGTATGCACCTTTTTGACCAGGTGTTCCTACATAAGTTACTCCAGAAGTATACTCGGCACCTCCACCGTGCGTTCCGTTTGAAGTTGTTGAAAACGCCAAAGTGTGTGTATCGTTTGTACTATCAGATTGGTCAAACTTATATGTTTTACCTTCTTCTAATTTTATTGTGTTTGCGTCTGGCAAAGCACCATCAATGTGAAACTTACTAGAAACAACAGAGATTTGATATGTTCTTTCTGCGTTAGCAGTAGGGTCTGTCATTTTTGGCATATACAATACTACTTTACCTTCGTTTGAAGTAGGTGATGAACCTAAAGCAGTTGTAGAACCTGTACCAGTTTTATCTATCGCCTGATAATTACCTGCAATACCACCAACGGCAGTAGTTGAAGCCTCAGCGACTAATTGATAAACAGGTTTGCCGTTAATTAATAGTCTTTTTCTACCAGCATAATCTCCAGTTGCAGTAGTACCTTCATCGTCTCTTGATTGAGTTACTACAGCAGAGATATTTGAACCAACTTTTAATGCACCTTCAACATACACATATGAGTGAGTTGAACCTGTGATTGAATGATGTTCAGTAGTATCGCCAGTATTAATGTAAATTGTTTTTCTTTCAGAAGAAGCAGTACCACCTTTTGTAGCACCTTTCCAAGCATTTGTTACTTGTAGGTATGTGTTATTACTTGCGTCTGTTAATAGAGATACAATTGTATCTTTTCTTTGAGTTCCGTCTGCGTGTAAATGTCCTTTTAATGATGGACTTGCCTCTGTTTCCCAACCAGGAACATCGCCTTGGTCAAAAGTTAATGCGTGTGCAACACCAGCACCACCTCTTGATGTATCTTCAGCGATTGCAGCCGCTTCATCTTTATACATTGGTGAAAAGAATCCACTATCACCAGCAGAAGTAGTTCCTTTTACATAGTAAGGACCTCTAGGGTCTTCACCTAAACTTTTTCCTAAATCGTTAGCGTTGTGAATACCATCAGCAGTATATGAAAATCCTAATGGATAATATTTGTTATTATTATCGTGTTGTGAAAACGAATATTTGTGACCTTCTTTAAAGAATTCCCAATTTCTGTAACCAGCAAATTGTCTACCTTTAGTATCGTCTCCTAATCTGTTATCTATTTTGAAATCTGGCACACCACCTGACACAGCGACTTGTACTATAAAAGATTGTTCTACTGGTCTATAGTGATATCTGAAATAAGTTTGTTCGTACTTATTATAAGTGTCTTCAGAAGAATAATCATCTTCTGTTTCAGCGAACATACTATCGTATTCATCCATTAAGTGAGTTTGATGGCGAACAACACTACCTAAAGTGGAATCAACAATATCGTGTTTTACTTCGTGAGCACCTTCTTCGTTAGAACCGTATGTTGAGTTACGAGTGATAGGATTCCCGTCCATATCAGTTCTTTGTCTTTCTGCTCTTCTTTCGTTTTCAGTCCAATATTGTGTGTAATTAAATGCGTCTGTACCACCCATAAAATTAGGGTCATTATTCCATTCACCTGTTCTATCTTTTGGGTTGTAACCAAATATTTTTGTTCCAGGAGCGTAAGCGTTTGTACCGTCAGGAAGATACTCATTCGTCATAATATACATTGCGTTATTATGATAAACTATGTCGTCTCTTCTATAGACTTGGTTTTTGTCAAACTCTCCTTGGAATTGTAATTTAATTCTTCCGAGATTTATTTTTGCCATTTTAGTTTTCCTATCTTATTTAACTATTTATTATCCTAATACAGGTGGTTGTGCAGTTGAGTGGTAATTACCGTCATTTTGTCCCATAATATAGTTACCACCATAACCCCATAACAAGTACCTGTTATCAAATGTTTTTACTTCTCTAAAGTGATATCTGTTACCATCTGTAGAGTAATATCCTCTTCCTCTTACACTTTCTATCTTGCCGTGAGCATAGTTAGGCATTCTTTGCATTTGGAAGTAATAATCGTCTGTTTCTTCTATGTTGTTTGTAGATTGTCTGTCGTTATAACTTGAAGACCAACCTTGACATCCAAGTCCATAGTTGTTTCTTCCAGTATTGAACATAAATCCGTCATATGTTAATACCCAAGTATTACACATCCATTGGTTACCATATTCAGAGTTACAACCAATCTCTTTAATATTACTTAAATCAGAAGTAGTAGTTCCATTAATTTGCCATTTAGGAGTAACTGGTGAAGATTGATTAGATGAGTTACCGATACCTAATTCATAAGCACCATTGTATCCACAACATTTTATAGCACCTGTACTATCTTTAGTCCAGAAACTTGCGTATCTTCCATTACCTGTAAACCACATATTAGCACAATCTGAATATGTTCCAGAACCTGGACCATTAGACATAATTGTAAATGTACTTACATCTGTAGTATTTCCCATCATCGCCCAACCATATTCATTTCTACCTGTCCAATATATCTTACCTTTTTCAGTAAGAATAGCACATCTTTGATATGATTGTTGACTATCTACTAATAATTTTTTAATCTTACCAGCGTTAGCAGAACCGTTGTCAAAAGTAACACCAGTTATTTCTGTTGGTACTGATAAGTTAGTTGTGTTATTGTGTCCTAGAACACCATAACCATTGTATCCCCAAGAGTATAATTTTCCAGCAGTATCTAGTGCGAAACAGAAAGCGTAACCAGCACCAGCAGTCCAGAAAGCAACAATTTTATTTCCATTGAAATAAGTTGTTTTATTAATCTTTGTAGGTCTACTTAAATCAGTTGTATTGTTTTGTCCTAATTGTCCGTATCCGTTATAACCCCAAGCCCATAATTCGCCATCAGTATCTAACGCATAACAAGAGTGAGTACTAGTATTATTATCACCACCCCAATTAGTTAAGTAAATTCTTTTAATTCTTGTATCTCTAAATGTGTGAGTTGAAGTATTTGCAGCCAAATAAACTTCTTGATATGTTCCACCACATCTTGCAGGATAACTTCTAGTTGAAGTAGAAGCGTCACCACTTTGTCCGTGACCACCATAACCCCAATGGTAAACTTCTCCATTGTTGAATAGTGCCATACCACTTTCATATCCAGAAAGTAATTGTATTGCCTTCGGTACTTCTCCATCAGGAGTTGTATGAATACCAGAACCACCATTATCGGAACTTCTGTACCAGTCTAGGAATGGGAATACCATACCAACACCAGTTAGAATTGAACCTTGGTTTAATCCGTTTTGTCCAGTTGAGTTTGAACCCCAAGAAGTTATTGAACCTCTACCATTAATGAAACAAGGCCAATCAACACAATTCGCCTGTTGAAATTGTCCAGGTAATCTGTAATATTTACTATCGTCTCCAATAGGACCTTCTTCATTACATAGAGCCATACATTCTAATCTGTTACCAGAATATTTGTTTTGATATCCTCTTGCCTTCTTTTGAGTTGAAACAACATCAAAAGTTACATTCGCAGAAGAATAGAACACTTGACCATCTATTCTTAATTGGTCAGAAGCGGCATTGTTTTCACCACCTAATACTTCAGGTTCTAAATCATTACCCCAACGAGACCTTTGATATCCTTTTTTCTCATCTTTTGCAAGAGTTAAATTAACTTGTCCCCAAGTACCAATACTATTAATTGTCATATTGACATCTGGAGCACCACCACTACCAAATAATGAATCCCCGAAAGTTAGTACTTCGTTAACAGCATATCCAAGACCACCTTGTTGTCCACCAAGTGATTTAGGAGTAATTGTTGCAGTTACATTACCTTCTTGGTCTATTTCAAAATCCCAATAAGAGTTTGAACCAGCACCAGAAGTTGTAGTGTGAGTTACATTTTTATAAATTCCTTTTTTTCTTTTATAGTGTGCAGGAGTAGTAATTGTAAAAGTTTTTGCAGATTGGTAACCATCAATAGTTACATCAAACATAGGTGGATTACATCCGCCTGTTCTTCCTGCGCCAGAGTTTTCAGCGTCAGCAGTTACATTGACACAATTTACAAATTTATAAGTTCCTGCCTGTCTACTAGGTGAAGCGGCAGATACATTGTTAATTGCAGTAACAGCACCACTATCAGTTATAATTTCATCATCAAATTGGTCTTCTTCTGAAATTCTTTCCCAGTATTTGTTACCAGCAGTATCTTTTTCTTGTTCCCAAGGTAGATATTTGTCTGTGCCATCTGTAGTATGTTGTTTAATACAGATATAAGTTGCTCTGACTTTATTAATTTGAAAGTCTGAATATTGATTGTTTGTTGAAAAGTCATTATCAAGTGATACATTAATTCTTACAATATCATTTGGATAGTAAGTGTTGTATGAACCACTAGCGTTTGTATTGTCGTGTAGACCTCTCCATTTAAACGATTGTCTAATTGATTTCCAAGTGTTTTGTTTGGCAACAACTATTTTTGGACCCCAATTTGCAGAAGCATTGTCATATGAGAACATATACAATTCATCTGGTGTTTCGTTTGTTAATTCTATTCTAATTTCTCTTGAAGTTGCGTTGTTGAAAGTTGAAGTATTAAAATATTCTCCAGTTGCAGTTCCAGCGCCAACAGCCTTACCATCTAAAAAGTAAGTTACATTTTCGTGATATACATTATTTGCTTTATCGGAAGAAGATGATGAAAAGGCAACTTTATTATCATCAAAATCGTTTCCGTCTTGATAAAGTACTAATGTATCTCCGACCATATATTGTTTTTCGGATGCAGGCCAAGCGGCTTCGCCGTCCCACCTGTATGCGTCTCCACCAGTCGAAGCAGAAGTTTCTTTCGTTAATCTTATGTAATGTCTTTCGTTGTCTAAAGGGGAAACACCTGTAACAGACGAATTCTTAACACAAATATAATCTGTGTTATTGTACATAACCACATCATCTTTAAAATATGTTTTTGTACTAGAATATTCACCTTGATAGTTAAAAAACAGGTTTCCAATTCTTGTTTTAGTTGTTGCCATTGTTTTATCTTCCTAATTTACTATTATTTATGTTGTTTCTATTACCAAGTCTCCAGCCTTATCTATGTTTATTTGCATAGTGCCGTTGATAATTTCAAAGCCTTCAGCGGAATCTGTTCCGTCAAAGAAAGCACTTTCTTTTTGTATTAATTCACTTGCATTTGTGATAACTCTTCTTTTTAGAGATAAATCTACATCATCAATTGAAAGTGTTTGTAATGTTGGAGTACCTTGAGCGTCAACATATGATTTATTAACTATATCATTGGCCGCAGTAGGTGTTATTGCAGTTTGCGTTTGAGCGCCAAAAGTAATAATACCATTATTTTGTGTACCAATTGATAAGTTTACATCTGTTCCACTTACTCCAGTAGTTGAGATAGAAGTACCTGAAGCAGTAATCGAACCAGCAGTTAATGAGTTAACTGACAAGTCATTTTGACCACCACCAAGTTGTCCATCTACATATGTCTTAATTGCCCTTTCGGTAACAAGTGCAGTATCAGAGTTATCTGCCAATGTACCGTCAGTACTAAATTCATTAATCGTTGCACCAAAATTACCTTGAGCATTTGAACCCAATGATAATTCTTGTAGACCAGAAAGGTCAAATGCCTCGGCGTTCAATGTCGCCTTACCAGTTGCCTGTTCTACTTTAAATAAGTTACCAACTCTAAAGTTACCATCTTGGTCAGTAGATGAGTAGAATACTCTTCCTCTATCTGCCTCAAAGACTTCATCGTTAGGGTCAGCGTCCTGTGTAGGTGTGTTAGGGTAATTCGTTGTTGTGAAACCACCAGTACCAACAGATAAGAAATCGTGACCAGTCAATCTAATGTTTGAGTAGTTACTTCTTAAAGTTGCAGTTTCAGAGTGTGTTGGTTGATTAGAAGTTGTAAATTTAGGGTTAACTCTAACAAGACCAGCGCCACCAGCATATCCTGTAACACTAACGACATAATACGCCTGTCCAGTTATTCCAGCAAACTCAACAATGTCACCACCAGCAGGTGATTTAGATAAACCAGTTAGTCTGACAAATGCAGTTCCAGCACTTGATATTTCAGCATAACCATCACCAGTTACGGTTGCAGTTGTTGTTTCTGTTTTATAACCTGAACCAGCACTTGATACGGTTGTTTGTGAGATAACACCGTTACCAATATAAGAAGTTGCAGTAGCAACCGTACTTGCGTTAGGGTCAGTAATTGTTACGGTTGGTGCAGAAGAATATCCTGCCCCACCATCTAATATAAGAATTTTTGAAACTTGTTGATTTTCTACTACTGCTCTTGCGAGTGCGTCTCTTGTAGGAGAACCACCACCAGATAATGCTACTCTTGGTTCAATTTCATATCCTGAAGTTGTATCAAAAGAAGTAGCGGCAGATAAGCCAGAGTTTACGAATACATCAAAACCAGCAGAGCCGTTTTCTTTTTGTATCGTACAAGTTTTTGTTGAAGCAACATAGTCTGTAATAACACCTGTGTTACCATAACCTGTTCCAGTATAAACCGTAATTCTCATTCCGTTATAGAAATCATCTGGTTGACTATCTGAAGCCGCAAGTTTAATTGTACTTGAAGTACCAGATTGAGCAAATCCAGTTGTAGTAAAGTGAGTTGCACCGTTTGTATTTACTTCGATATATTTAACAGCGCCGTTTGCAATGTTTGAAGTTGCAGTACCAGAAGCACCAGAACCTGCAATTGAAATAGGAGCAGAAGTATATCCTTCACCAGCATATTGGAATTCTAATCTACCAATACCTGAACCAGATACTAATACTCTTCCTACTTGAGCCTCATTATTTCTTAAATCAACATTTGCAGTATATGGAGTTTCGTTTGCGTCAATACCAGCGGCAGTTGAACCATACTCTCCATATGAGTTGTTTGAATTTAGTGAACGAATAACACCACCACTATCTGCAAGATATCCGTGGTGTGCGTAATATGTGAATACTGATACTAATTCTGATTTTGCGTTTGCAAGTACCCATACACCTACTCCACCAGAAGTAATTTGTGTAAAGTCATTTGCAAGTATAGAACGGTTACCAGCATTATGTAATGCACCATCAATCTTAATACCTACTGAACCTGTTCCAAAGTGTGAGCAGTTTTGTATAAATGGTGATTTACTTGTAATGTGAGTTGCAGTATCGCCAACACCAGTTCCTGGGTCTAATGCAAATACAACACCACTTCGTGTTGCACCATCAGTAGTTGTCGGTCTTGCGACACCGTTTGCGTCAGCGGTAGTCATTGTTCCTAACATACCACTAAATGTAAATCCTGTAAATGTAACACCATTTCTAACTCTGAACATATCTGCTCTTGCGTTAGGTGTGTTAGTTAATCCAGCGGCAGTTGAGTTACCAGCGGCAGGTACTATTCTAGTACTTCTTAAGCCATCTCCAATAACCTGTGTATTTGCACCAACCACGATAGGTAGTGCCTCTGAATATTCTCCAGTTTTTACGAATAAAGTTTTATTTGTTGAAGCCGCAACATTTGTATTCATCCAATTTATTGCATATGCAAGTGTTAACCAAGGTTTGTCTAATGAAGTTCCTCTACCTGTATCAGTTGAAGGGTCATTGTCTGCACCGTGTTTAGCAACATAATAAACATTTGTTGTTACTCCTGGAACTGCCCAAGAAATATCAGTACCATCTGATACTAAAGTTGATTTGTCAGTTCCAATACCTAATCTAATATTTTGTGTAGCGTTTCTAGTTAATAGGTCACCTCTTGTAGTTGTTACATAGTTACTATCTCCTTCAGCGAGTAAGTTCCAATATGTACCTGAACTATCATTATCTGGTCTATTTGCAGTTGCAGCCGTGTGAGCAGAAACACAAATATAAGAAGATGAACCATATACAATACCATCACCAGGAGCATATTCATTTGTACTTGCCCAAGTGTTTCTCCAATTTAGACCATCATTTAATTTATCCCAATTTGCAGTTGTTGTTGGTACAATACCAGTTGCGTCTGTTTTTGCAACATAAGTATGACCACCATATCTAACTACATCACCAGTATTATATGCAGTTCCACCAGCGTATGTACCACGCATTTTGAAACCAGTTGTTAATACGGTCCAGTATGAAGCGTTATTGTAAGGTGTTTGTCCTGTTGATTGTTGAGCGGCAACATAATTGTAACCACCATAAGTTACTACATCTCCAGCCTGGTAGGCAGTACCAGCATTATAAGAATCCTCGAATTCTAATCCAGAAACGAATACATTAAATTTTGAAGTATCTATAGTAGAAGCGGCAGTATGTTCTACGGTACAGATATAAACATTGGCACCATATTTTGCAAGGTCATTGACTTTGTATGCTGTGGCAGCAGTATAAGTTCCTGTCCAATTAAACCCTGGAACAAATGATGTCCATTTTGAATTGTCGTCATATAAATCTGATTGTGAAGTGTGAGCAGTATTACAAACATATGTTGAACCACCCCATTGGACTACATCGTCTACTTTATAAGCAGTAGTTGTTGCCCAAGCGCCTTTCCAATCTTGACCAGCGGCCATCTTTTTCCATTTTGTTGCCGCCAAGTCTGTCGCAAAAGTACCACCTGTGTGATTGACCATTGCAACAAAAGTATTTCCACCGTGTCTGACTACATCGTCTTTAATATAGACCGTTGATGTTGCCCAATCCCCTTTGAAGTGGAATTTAAGTCTTCCTAAAATAAAATCTGCCATTTTTATCTCTCTCTTTTATAATTCTTTGTTTTACAAATACCTGTTAATATTGCTGTCGGTGTAATATGTTCCACCACTTGGTGTCCAGTTACTACCAGTTGTACTAGTAGCATTTTCACCAGTTGCATATGTGTAATCGTTTTGGTATCTAGCGACTAACATACCTTCATCATTTAAAAAATAAAACAATTTTAAACTATCAAATCTGGATTGTTGATACTTTCTAAATTGTGCATTGGTTTGATAATGTTCATCTGTTCCTTCATTGTGGTCACTTTGTAATGAGTTTTGGTCAGTTGAACCATCACTTGCCTTACCTAATGCCATTCCTTCAAAACCATTAAAACCAAATCCTTCGCCACTATTTACTTCAACACTATCACTACTATCCAATTTAACTTTAGTGTAAATTAATAGTCCATTAATATCTCTGTTTAGGGCGTGCATAGCAAACTCGTTACTTATTTGAGCACCTGAAGCGTCTACGGCTACTGCTGTACTTGCTCCTGTTGGTAATGCTAATGCCATTTCTTAATCCTCTTTCTTTATATTTATACTATTTTTAATCTTATGTATTCTCTAATACAGAAATAAATGTCTCTGTACCAGAAATATTAGATACTACTCTAATTTTGTCGTTTGCCTCTAAATTAACTGGTTTGTCTAATATAAAAGCGTTATTTTGTGGTACTTTGATACCTGGTAACAATGTTCTATAAGTTGTTCCACCATCAATAGTAACTTTTACATCTATGTCTGCTTCACTTGAAGCATTTGTATTTGAAATGTAAACAGCGTGAAGAACGGCAGTACCATTTGATGGTGCAGTATATACATCTGCTGTTGCGTCATCTGTAGTAGGATTTTGCTGTCCTGCGTTTTTAAAAGCACTTGCCATTTAATTTATCCTCCAAATACAACCGCAAAGGCAAGAATATCTCCTGTCATTGCAAGCGTACCACTTGAATTTGGTAGTTTAACCGTTCTATCAGCAGTCGGGTCTTCTACCGTTAAAGTTGTTTCAAAGGCGTCTGGTGTGGCACCTTCAAAAATAATATTTGCGTTATTCATTGTCAAGTCTGTAGTTGCAACACTACCAGCCTGTAAGACTGATTGTATGTTTACAGCACTTGCACCACCAACTTCTTTAATTGTTGATGAATTTGATTTTGTATAAAACTTACCATCGGCAACATTCATTGCCAATTCGCCTACTTCTAAATCAGAAACACTAGGTACAGCAGCCGAGGTAAAACTTCTTTTTGGTTTAATTACGGTAGCCATTAGAATGACCCACCATCAATTGTAGTTACAGCAACAGCACCACTTGTAACGGTGAAGTTTGTACTATCAAAAGAAGCAACTCCTTTATTACTTGTACTTGCGTCTTCACCTGCGATTGTAATTGCAGAACCAGAAGCAGTCGTATCAATACCTTCTCCAGCAGAAATAGTTAATGTTCCAGACAATCCAACTGAACCAGTACCACTTTCACCAGCAAGTGAAATATTAGGGTCTGATAATTTAGAGTTAGGAATAGAACCTGCCAACATAGCAGAAGTAATTCCTAATGCCTTAACTTGTAATGCGTCTGATACTACTTCTATTGAAGAGTTATCTACATTAACATCTAAAGTATTTCCTGCCTTAACAAGAGCCGAACCAGCGACTACTTGACCAGCACCAGAGAATTGTGATACAGGTAATTCAGTATTACTTGAAAGTGTACTATCTGTTATTACAGGAGTACCATTGTGAGTAAATACATAACCGTTATCACTATTAGCAGTACCTTCTTCTACGAAAGTAAATGTACCACCAGTAATATCTGAACCAACATTTGCGTCTGAAGCCCTTGTTAGTCTCCAGTTAGAAGAGTTAGTACCTACTATTTCAACAAAGTAAACACCATTTTGTCTTGCCTCTGTTTGGTCTTTAACTAATACTCTATCGTTAACTGATAAAGCAACACCGTCTATTGTTAGAGCGGCCTGTGTTCCTGCGTTGTCTAGTCTTCCATTTGATTGGTCATAAGTAACCGTTAAGTTTGCAGTTGTAGCAACTCTACAACTATCTTTAACATCTAAACCAGATGAAGCACTATCAACATATTCTTTTGTTGCCAAACTATCAGCGGCAAAACCACTTCTGTCTTTATATCCACTTGGTACGGTAACCGTTCCAGTTCCGTGTGGAGTTAAAGTAATATTTTTATTACTTGCAGTAGTTGAAATGTCTTGACCATTTAAAGTTAAGTCATCAACTTCTAAACTTGTTAGTCCAGCAATATCTGTTTGTGTACCACCAAGGTTAACGGTATTAGAACCAATTGTTAATCCTTGATTTGCAAGTTTTACATTTGTAACTCCACCATCTGTAAGTTGAGTTGTTCCAATACTTGCGTCTTGTACTTTTATAGTAACCGTGTTTGAAGTAACAGCAGTATCAATTGTTCCATCACCAGTTAAAAGTAATGTTGCATTTGTACCATAGTTAATTGTTGAACCAGTACTATCTTGAATTGTAAGTGTTGTATCTACATCGTCAAATCCTAAAGTAGTATTTGAACCACTTCCAGAAATAACTTTTAAGAATTGTCCTGTATTACCAGCACCATCTGGTAAAAATATTGTAGATGAATTTGTTAGTGATAATGGAGCCTTCAATACAACATTGTTTGAACCGTTGTTTGTTGCTTCATTAAAAGTAATCTGACCAGAGTCCGTAGTTGAGTTACCAAATACTAATTGGTCGATTGCGTTATTTGAATCCGTTGTTATTAATTTTTCGGCAGTTGCCTGTCCGTTTGTACTAGGAAAGAGTGAGGTAAAATATTTACCACCAATTACATCAATACTATTTGCGTCTCCATTACTATCTACTCCACCAGTACCAATGAATAATCTATCTCCAAGGTTACCAGCAGTTCCAGTACCATATGTTAACGCCAATTCACCAAGTTTTAGCGTTGCAGGTGCTGTTGTTCCCGTACTTCTTTTTATTCTAATTATTGTTGCCATAGTGCTTTACCCTTTAAAAACTTCCGCCGTTTAATGTTATTGAACCTGTGGTAGTAGTGATTTCGTCTCTTACAACAAACTTATCACTTGTTGACGAATATTGTATCATAGAACCATCAGCCAAGGTACTAGCGTCTACATCTGCCAGTAATCGTAATTTCAAAGTAGAATTGGTTACAGCCGTTTGAGACTGAGCACCAGCAGGCATAGTAACTGATACTTGTTGCGGTCTGGATATTGTACTATCTATTCTTGCTTTAATTTGCGCCACTTGGTTTTCTCCCTTAATTGTTAATATTTATAACCGAAGGGTCTTCAAAACTTATTAGTATTTAGAAAAATTTAAATAGTAACATTAGGGCGTATAGTAATAATGCCCTCAATAACTCTAGTTATCATTCCATCAGAAGTCCTTGTAACTTCTACATCGTAAACATATCTAGCAGGTGCGTCTAGGGCACTTGTCTGAGCCGCAGTTAATGAGAGTGTAATAATACCTGTAGCAGGGTTAGCAATCGCCGTAGTTAAGGTTGTTCTTGTTTTAGTACTTTCGTACCCTTTTGCCATCTTAGCGGACGCAGTATGACCTGTTAGGTCAAACGCAGTACCATCATTTCCAGCAAGAGTTACATTACTAGAGAAAGTTGTTCCCTGGTCTATTCTTAAATTAGCAATTGCAGCCATTTCCTATTTCTTTTCTTCTGTTTTTACTTCTTCGGTAGTTTCTGGAGTTTTCACATTCGGGTCAATACCCAAAAATTCACAGATTTTAGCAT